>FWWL01002248.1_pt1 | contig 41407 bp, 34 predicted proteins | sample 2228331 | NCBI WGS metagenome assembly FWWL01 (sample SAMEA103939775, study PRJEB20133) | metagenome
CGAGGGCAGAAGACGGCCGGCCGCTGTTGTGGGCCGCCCATGGGTGGGGGCAGCTACTGGGCAAGATGAACCCCTTCTCCGCGTTCTTTGCCCTGCCCAAGATCCGCGCCCTTTACGAGCGGGCGATGGAGCTGGCTCCCACGTACATGGCGGGGTCGGCCTTCCAAGCCTACGGGGCCCTCCTGGCCAACCTGTCCGATTACGGCCTCATCTTTGGAGTACGGCTGGAGGAAGCCCGCCCCTATTTCGAAAAGGCCCTGGAGATCGATCCCACGTACCTGGACCACTACGTGGCTTACGCCAAGGAGTACGCCGTGCGGGCGAAAAACCGGACCCTGTTTGAGCAACTCCTCGCCCAGGTCCTGGAAGCCCCTGTGGGCCACTGGACCTTTTGGAACAGGGTCGCCAAGGACCGCGCCCAGGAGCTGTTGGCACAGGCTTCGCGCCTGTTCCGATAAAGAAGCGGGCGGGCCATGGCGGCCCGCCCCCGGAAGTTCCGCACCGCGTTTACTGTTCTTCTGCGACGTCCAACGTGAACCGCCACAGGGCCATGGTCTCGTCTTCCACGTTGTCCTCGTACACGGGCACCTCGACCTGGTAGCGGCCTAGGGTCCACGGTGGACTCAGTTCCAGCGCTTGCTCGCCCAGATCCGGGACTTCGTCACCTTCCGTGACACGGAAGGTGAGGCGGAGGGGCACGGCGGGGCCGCGGTACAGCAGCAAGGGCAGGGATCCAGGGTCCAACGCCGTGAACGTCCCGTTGAGGAGGTAACCGAGCTTCCAGTTCTCCCCGACCCCCAGGTTCTCCACCAGCTCGATTTGCGTGAGGGTGATGCGGAAGGTGAGGGAAGGCGCCGGGGAAGGCGCGGCACCCGGCGCCGGACTAACAAAAGGGCGCTCACCCTCCTCGTAGGCCGAGGGCTCGGTGGTCGGCGGCGTGTCGTCTTTCCACAACACCACCGACTGCACGGCCTCGCGGTTGCCAAACAGGTCAATGGCGTAGTACTCCACCTTGTACGGACCCTCCGGGCCGGGGATGGTGAACGGGCTGGTGTACGGCTTCCAGTCGCCACCCACAATGCGGTAGAAGATGTTGGCCACGCCCGAGGCGTCCTCAGCGCGCAGCTCGATGGACGTGCGCGAGGTGAACCAGATCTTCCCATCGGGGGCCATGTAATGAGGATCGCCCAACACGATCCGCGTCACCGGCGGCTCGATGTCCAAGTAAATGGTGAGGGTTCGGGTCGCCTCGCGGTTGCCCAGCTTGTCCACAGCGTAGTACTCCATGCGCACCATAGCGGCCTTGGGCAACGGGAACGGATCGGTGTAGGTGAGCCACGAACCGTCATCCAGCCGGTAAAAGATCTTGTCCACGCCCACACCGATGTCGCGGGCGATCAGGCGCACCAAGGACCCCGGGGCCAAGGTGACAATGCCCCGGGCATCCACGCGGGCCAGGTCAATGACGCCCATGCGCCGGGCCCCATCGGGGAGTTGCACCGGCCGCTCCATGAGCGGATAGCGGTCCGGTACCACCTCGTACGGCGTGTCCCCAATCCCGTCGCCGTTGGCGTCGGTGCCGCGGTAGTCGCTCCAGAAGTTGCCCCGCCCCTCGTAGTACCAGCGGTTGTTCAAGCCCTCGTCCTTGGCCGGGAACCCACAGTTTTCGATGGTGTTTTCGTACACCAAAATCCGCTGCGTTCCGCCGGCCAGCACGATCCCCGCGTCGCAGAACCCGATGGCGTTTTTGGTGATGACGACGTCGCTGGCCACCAGGAGGTGGATGCCGATGCGCCCCCCGTAGATGGAGCAGTTCTCAATGCGCCCGTTGCGCACGTTGGAAAGCATGATGCCCGCCCGCTCCATGGGGAACTTGATCTGGCAATTGCGGATCACGAAGTGGGCCCGCGTGCCATCGATGAAAATCCCGTAGTCAAACCCCTGGGTATCGATGACCCACCCTTCGATCACATACGGGTCGTCCGCCGTACCGGAACCCTTGACCACACCGTTTTCCCAGGTGAACTGGTCATCGCCGTAGATGTACACCGGGCCCCGCGGTGCCCACCCCTGGGCCAGGGCCCAGCCGCCCAGAACCGCCACAGCCAACACGGTCACCATCCAACGCATAGATCCCCTCCTTCAACGCAGTCTACCCACGGGCCATCATAACCCAGTGGCGCGTCCGCGTCTGTGATTTCAGCTACGCTGGGGCAGCTTACCCCAGCACGGACTTGCCCAGGAGGTCAGCCAACACCTGGGGAAGGACCACCTGACCGTGGGCCGTTTGGTTCTGTTCCAAGATGGCGGCGAAGAGCCGCGACGTGGCCAGCCCGGAGCCGTTGAGGGTATGGACGAACCGGAGCTTGCCCCCATCGGCCGGCCGATAGCGGATGTTGCCCCGCCGGGCCTGGAACTCCTCGCAGTTGGAGCAGGAGGAGACCTCGTAGTACCGCCCCTGGGCCGGCAGCCAAACCTCCAAGTCGATGGTCTTGGCCGACTGATGGGCCAGGTCTTGGGCCGTAAGCAAGGTCACCCGGTAGTGGAGCCCCAGTTCCTTGAGCACGACCTCGGCGTGGCCTACCAACTCCTCCAAGGCCTGGTACGAGCGCTCGGGCGTGGTGTAGTGGAAAAGCTCCACTTTGTGGAACTGGTGCATGCGGATGAGGCCCCGCTGCTCCTCCCCATAGGTGCCGGCCTCCCGGCGGAAGCAGGGGGTAAAAGCCACGTACCTCAAAGGAAGCTGGGCTTCCTCCAGCACCTCGTCCCGGTGGAGGTTGGCAAGCAGGGATTCCGCCGTAGGGTTGAGGTACAGCTCGTCCTTTTCGCAGTAGTAAAGCTCGTCCCCGAACTTGGGGAGCTGCCCGGAGACGAGGAACGAGGTGCGGTTGGCCAAGTACGGGGGGAGGACCGGGATGTAGCCGTGTCGGGCCACGTGCAGCTCCATCATCCAATGGATCAAGGCCAGTTCCAGACGGGCCCCCTCCCCCACGTACATCGGGAAGCGAGCTCCCGTGGTTTTGGCGGCCCGGTCCATGTCCAGCAAGCCCAGGTTTTTGGCCAGTTCCAGGTGGTGGCGGGGCGGGAAGTCGAACTGCGGTGGCTTGCCCACGCTGCGCAGCACGATTTTTTCTTCTTTCGTGCCCGCGGGGACGGAGTCGTGGGGGATGTTAGGGAGCGAGAGCAGAAGGGCTTGGAGTTCGTCTTCGACCTGGGCCAGGCGCTCTTCGGCGGCCTTGCGCTCGGTGGCCAGGGCCTTCATTTCCGCAAGCAGGGCTTCGCGCTCCGCGGGATTGCCCCCCTTGGCCAGGGCGCTGAGCCGCTCCGAGCCCTCGTTTTGCCGGCGGCGGAGCTCGTCCACCCTGGCCTGGAGCTGTCGCCGCTCCTCGTCCAGCCGCACAAGCGGGCCAAGGTCCAAGCTGGGATCGCGCCGGCGCAGCTTGGCCTGCACCCCTTCTGGATCGTTGCGGATCAACCTCAAATCCAACATAGCAACGGGCAGTATAGCCCACCGGGCAAGCTGCGGGCAGCAGGCCATGGGAAGTTCAGGCGGCACAGGGGCGCTACGCCGCTCATGCGACGCTAGGGGGCTTCTCTTCCGTTTTTGGTGGCCCGCCGCGGTCCCACCGGCGCCCTTCGGCCAAGGCGATCATGTGCGTCGCCTCCGCGGTCCGTCGAGTTCCCCACCTCCTGCGCACTGCCCCCTTTTCTTGTACCATTGGTCAAGCACGATGAAGGCGATCGTCTATTCCAAGGCCCTCTACTCCACATGGATTTACTACGCTCCAGATCGAATCTTGTTCGATTGTGGGGAAGGGGTGAGCTCGTTTTTGGAGAACAAGGTATTTGCGGTCAAGCACGTGTTTTTGTCCCACGGCCACGCCGACCACATCTCCGGGCTCATGGGCCTCATCAATATCCGCAACAACGCCATGGGCGACCACGAGAAGGAGCTGCGGGTGTACTACCCGGAGGGAAGCTATTTTATATCCGAGCTGATTCGCTACTTTGCGCGCACCAACCGCGATCTGCAGTATGACCTGGAGTGGATTCCCCTCCGCCCCGGCGACCGCGTAAGCCTTCTTGAGGGACGCCACGCCCGGTTCATCGAGGCGTTTCCCACCGTGCATTCCCGCAACGAGCCTTCGCTGGGGTACAACGTGGCCGAAGTACGGCGGCGGCTTAAACCGGAGTTTCGCAGCTTATCGCAACAGGAGATCGTTGAGCTTGTGCGAGCGGGCCACAAGGAAGACATCACGGAGGAATACGTGCAATTTTTGTTTTCCTATGGCGGGGATTCCGTACCGCTGAACCCCCAGCACGTGCGAGGAACGGAGATCCTGTGCCATGAAGCTACGTTCCTTGCCGATGAGGACCGCAAGGAGTATAAACATGCCACGGTGTTGGAGGCCCTTGAGGTGGCCCTCAAGGCCGAGGTACAAAAGGAGCTGTGGATTCTGCACTTGTCCAGCCGATACCGGCGGGAGATGGCCCTTGTAGAAAAGGACCTGGAAAAGATGAAACTCCCTTTTCGTGTGCGGCTTATACCCCCAGGTGAACTGGTGGAGATCGAATAAAAGGAGGAACGCGTGGCAGGAAAGTACATTCGGATTGTGACAGAGATCCCTGGGCCGAAGTCCCGGGAAGCCTTGGCCCTCAAAGAGAGGTACGTGGCGAATCCGCTGAGCCCCTTGGCGCCGTTCTACGTGGCCAAGGCGGAGGGCGTGGTCATTGAAGATTTGGATGGCAACAGGTTTTTGGACTTCTCGGGGGGCTGGGGCGTGATGAACGTGGGGCACAACCATCCCAAGGTCGTAGCGGCGATTAAGGCCCAGGTGGAGCGGTTTGTGCACACGGACTTCACGGCCGTTCCCTACGCAGTGTACGCCGAGCTGGCGGAGAGGCTGGCTCATCTGGCCCCGGGTCCTACGCCCAAGAAATGCGCGTTGTTCAATTCCGGAGCCGAGGCGGTGGAGAACGCGGTGAAAATCGCCCGCGGCTACACCGGCCGCAAGGCCGTTGTGGTGTTTGAAAACGCGTTCCACGGCCGCACGTTGCTCACCATGACCATGACCCATAAAGCGACCCCGTACAAGACGGGGTTCGGGCCTTACGCGCCTGACGTGTACCGTCTGCCCTATTCGTATCCCTACCGCACCCCCATCACACCCGCCGACTGGGAGCGCAAGTTTCTCTCGTTGGTGGATCCCAAGGAAGTGGCGTGTATCGTGGTGGAACCGGTGATTGGGGAGGGGGGGTTCATTGTTCCCGCGCCGGACTTCCTTCCCTTCCTGCGCGATCTGTGCGATCGGTACGGGATTTTGCTCGTGGCGGACGAGATCCAAAGCGGGGTGGGGCGGACGGGCAAGTTCTTCGCCCACGAGCACTTCGGGATCGAGGCGGACCTCATTTGCGTGGCCAAGTCCATCGCCGGGGGCCTTCCGTTGTCGGGGGTGATCGGTAAGGCCTCCATCATGGACGCCTTGGCTCCAGGCGCGATCGGCAGCACCTATGGTGGGAACCCGGTGGCCTGCGCCGCGGCCCTCGCCGTGCTGGAGGTCTTGGAGGAAGAGCGCTTGCTGCAGCGGGCGGTGCACATCGGGCAAGTGCTTATGGAAGGACTTAGGTCCCTGCAGCGGGAGTTTGCGGTGATCGGCGAGGTGCGAGGCCTGGGGGCCATGGTGGGGGTGGAACTGGTGAAGGACCGCCACACCAAGGAGCCAGCTTCCGAAGAGACCAAGCAAGTCCAGAAAGAGGCCCTCAAGCGGGGGGTGATCTTCCCCACGGCCGGAGTCTACGGCAACGTGATCCGGTTCTTGGTTCCCCTTGTCACCCCGGACGACGCGCTGGAGGAGGGGCTGGAGGTTTTGCGCATGGCTTTTGCTGCTGTGCTGGCGCCAGCAAGCCACAGGTAAAGAAGGGCGAAACCACGGGCCCGGGCCCAAGCCCGGGCTTTTTTGTTTGGGATCTGTTTTCCCCGCGTTTGACGCCCCCTGCCCTTCAACCGTAAGATAGCTTTCAAAGAGCCGTGGAAAGGAGGTGATTTATTGACAGGGGAAGCAGCATCCGTTGAGTTTGATGGCCTTAGGAATTCGTGTCTCAAGTAGGAGGAGGTGAGTTCCATGAAGAAGGTGGCGTTGCTTGGAATCATGGTTGTTTTGGGTTTGGGCATTTTAGGGGCAGGGCAAGTGTTGAAGATTGCGTTTGACGCAGCTGACTTGCGTACATTGGATCCCCACTACGCCTCGGCCACCATGGACCGGGCGGTGGTGGACATGGTCTTCAACGGCCTTGTGCGCTACAAGCCCGGCGACATCACGGTATTCGAGCCTGATTTGGCTGAGAGCTGGGAAGTTTCCGAGAACGGATTGGTGTGGAAGTTCTATCTGCGCAAGGGCGTCATGGTTCACCCGTTCCCGGGAATGCCCGACGGCTACGAACTTACGAGTGAAGACGTGCTCTTCTCCCTGAACAAGGCAGCGGACAAGGACCGCTCCGCCTATTCGGGTGAGTATGTGGGAATGAGTTTTTGTGCAGCTGATGCCTATACCGTGGTAATTATCCTAGAGCAACCCCTTTCTCCCTCCTTGTTCCTTCCCAAGGTAGCCGCCTATGCTGGCGGGTTCATTGTCCCCAAGAAAGCGTACGAGGCGTTGGGCAAGGACTTTGCCACCCATCCGGTGGGGACGGGGCCGTTTAGGTTTGTTCAGTACCTGCCCGCTCAAAAAGTCGTGCTGGCTCGCCACGAGAAGTATTTCCGCGGCGTACCCAAGCTGGCCGGCGTGGAAGTGTGGTACATGCCCGATGTCACCGCCCGCTACAGTGCCTTGGTGACCGGAGAAATCCACATCATCGAAGGTGTGCGCGAGCAGGCTTGGGTGGACGTGGTCAAACGGACCCCGGGCGTGGTGGTGGACGTGTTCGGCCCTGGGGAGACCGAAGTGCTGCACTTCAACATGACTAAAGATCCTATTTCCAACTTGCTTGTGCGCCAGGCCATGGCCTACGCGATCAGTCGTGAAGAGCTCATCGCCGCCATCGGGTCGGACGTGGCGGAGCCCCTTTGTGGAGCAGTGCCACCCTACTTGGCCGGTGGTCTGACTTGCGCAGAGGCGGCCGCCCGAGGTCTCACCTACGACTTCGACCTGGCCAAGGCGACCGCGCTTTTGGCCCAAGCCGGTTATCCCGCGGGGTTTACCATCACCGCGGTCATCACCGAACGGGCCTCCTACAAGAAGCCCTTTGAAAACATCCAAGCCCAGCTGGCTCGGGTGGGGATTAACCTGCAAATTCAAGTTGTGGACCACAGCTCCTTCCACAGCCTGATCCGCCAGGACGTCAACCCCATTGTGCACTACGAGGCTTGGCGCCCCAGCGCCGACGCCTTCCTCACACGGTTCTACCATTCCTCCTCCCGGGTCGTGGTGGGTTCCAAGCCGGACACGAACTTTTCCCACGTGACTTCCATCGACGGGCTCATCGAGGCCGCGCGCTACGAGCGTGACCCCGATCGCCAGGCTGCCCTGTGGAAGGAAGCGCAGCTTAAGCTGCTTGAGGAAGTGGCCTCGTACCCCTTGTACGTGCTGAAGTTCGTGTTCGCCCGCTCGGTGAAGGTGGACTACGGTTACGTGCTCAAATCCTCGCTGGCTTTGTATCCGCCCATCAACGAACTTACGACGCTGAAGTAGGAGGGAAGGGCGGGTGCCCTGCGGGGCGCCCGCCCCATTTTCATATGTGGCCATACGCGCTCCGCCGCATTCTGCTAGCCGGGCCCACGCTCCTGGCCGTGTACACGCTGGTGTTTGTGTTTATTCGCGTGGCCCCGGGTGATCCAGCGGTGGCGGCCTTGGGCGACTACGCCTCGGCGGAGGCTGTGCAAGCTCTGCGCGAACAGATGGGGCTGAACGCTCCGCTGTGGGAGCAGTATACCCGAACCCTCTGGGGGTACCTCCGCGGGGATCTCGGGCGGTCGCTGATCACCAAAAAACCGATCGGTGAGCAAGTGGCCATGGTCCTTCCTCATACGCTGGAGCTCACGCTGGCGGGCCTTCTCATCGGAACGCTTCTGGGCATTCCCACGGGGGTCCTCACCGCTGTGCAGCGCAATCGCCTTCCCGACTACATCGGGCGCACGGTGGCCCTGTTCGGACTTTCCGTGCCCGCTTTTTACCTGGCCATCCTGCTTGTGCTCGCTTTCGCCGTCAAACTGCGTTGGTTCCCGGTCGTGGGAGCAGGTCCCTTTGACGACCTTAAGGCCAACCTGCATCACCTGGTCCTTCCCGCACTCACATTGGGGATCATCATGACCTCGTTTGTCACCCGCATGACGCGCTCCTCGCTTTTGAACGTCCTGCGCGAGGACTACGTGCGCACGGGACGTGCCAAAGGGCTACGCGAGCGGGCTGTCGTTTACCTCCACGCCCTGCGCAACGCCCTCATTCCCGTGGTCGCCGTGCTGGGGACTCAAGCGGCTGTGCTCATCGGCGATTCGGTCATGACGGAGATCGTTTTTTCGCGGCCGGGTCTGGGGCGGTTGATGGTTCAGGCCATGATGCAGCGGGACTACATCGCCCTCCAAGGGTTCATCGTGATCTATGGGGCGTTGGTGGTGGCCATCAACCTGCTGGTGGACCTCTCTTACGGGTTGATTGACCCGCGGATCCGGTATGACTAGGTGGCTGCGGAGCCGTCGGGTGCGTGCGTTCTTGCGGAACCGCACGGCGGTGGTGGGCGCTGTTCTGGCCGTTGGTGTGGGGTTCGTTGCTTTGTTGGCGCCACGGCTCGCTCCTTACGATCCTTTGCTGCAAGACGTGCGCAACATGTTGGCCCCTCCCTCGGCCAAAAACTGGTTGGGGACCGATGACTTGGGACGCGACGTTCTGTCGCGGGTGCTTTACGGGGCAAGGGTGTCCATCACCGTGGGGCTTTCGGCGGTGGCGGTGGGCACTGTTTTGGGCACCCTGGTGGGGCTGATCGCCGGTTTCTTTGGGGGGTGGCTTGAGCTTTTGGTGATGCGCGGGGTGGATCTGCTCATGGCCTTCCCCGTGCTGGTGATGGGGCTGATGTTCATGGCCATTCTGGGGACAGGCATGGACAAGCTGATTCTGGCCATTGGACTTGTGCTGGCCCCGCAAATTGCGCGCTTGGCCCATGGGACCGTTGTGGCCCTGCGTAACATGGAATACATCTTGGCCGCCCGCGCTGTGGGGGCGAGCCCTTGGCGCATCCTCCTCCGGCACGTCCTGCCCAACACGTTGGGCGAGATCTTGGTGATGGCTACCCTGTGGACCGGTACGGCGATCCGCGTGGAAGCAAACCTTTCGTTCATCGGGCTGGGCGTGTCTCCACCCACGCCCACGTGGGGGAACATGATCCGCGAAGGGGTCCGCTGGCTGGTGCTGACGCCCTGGCTGGCCCTGTTTCCCGGGCTAGCCATTCTCATCGCCGTTTTGGCCTTCAACATGCTGGGGGACGGGCTGCGAGACGCCTTTGACCCCAAGTTGCACTGAAGCCTGGCTAAGGGCTAGCGGCGGGAGTTGATGATGTGGTCGATGATCCCGTACGTCTTGGCCTCCTCCGCGGTCATGATGAAGTCCCTGTCCGTGTCTTTTTCGATTTTCTCCTTGGGTTGGCCGGTGTGCTTGGCCAGGATCTCGTTGATGCGGTCGCGGGTGCGCATGATGTCGTCGGCGTGGATTTTGATGTCGATCGCTTGTCCTCCTGTCACGCCCAGGGGCTGGTGGATGAGCACTTTGGCGTTGGGAAGGGCGAACCGCTTGCCCTTGGCCCCTCCGGCCAGGATCAATGCCGCAGCGGAGGCGGCCAAACCCACACAAATCGTGCGCACCTCACACTTGATCGTCTGCATGGTGTCGTAGATGGCCAACGCCGCGGAGACCTCCCCGCCACGGCTGTTGATGTAGAGTTGGATGTCCTTATCGGGGTCCTCCGCTTCCAAGCACAACATTTGGGCCACGATGTAGTCTGACCAGGGGGAGACGATGTCCCCGAACAGAAAGATGATGCGATCGGCGAACAAGCGGGAAAACGCCCGCTCGTAATAGCGCATCAGCCTTTCTTCTTCGTCAAAGCGCTGCAGCTTCATCTTGCCTCCTTATCTGTGCCAACAGCCAATCGGCGGCGCGCTCGAACACCCAACGCCCGCGCACCTCCTCTTCTGTGCGGTCCAAGGCCTGGGCAAGCTGACGCACTTCCGCCTCGCTGGGCACAAGGTGTTGCGCTTCGGCGACCAGGCGGGCGGCCAGCTCTCGCCTCAGGCGCTTTTTCAACGCGGCCTCCACCTCGCCCCTCATCTCCGCGCGCAGCCCCATCTCCTCCATTTCCTCCTCGACCCGTTCCTTGAGGAGGGAGGGGGGCACCTCCAAATGGAGCTGGTCGGCCAAGGCGTCCAGGCAGGCCCGGCGCTCGGCCTCCCGGCGGTTCTCCTCCGCTTGCTTGAGAAGCTCTTTGCGCACCTCCTCCCGCAGGGCTTCCCAGGAGGGCTGGCCATAGTGCCCGGCCGCTTCCTCCAGCGACGGGATGATCATGCGGTAGACGCCAGCGACCTCGAAGTCCTGTCCTTGACCGGATTCGGAGGTCAAGGTGACGCGCTGTCCGGCTTGTGCGCCCAGCAGCTGCTTTCCCAAAGGGGCGGAGCTGCGCGCTTCCCCCTCCCACATCTGCTTTCCACGGCGGATGCGCACCACGTCGCCTTCCTCGGCCGGGCCATCCTTGGGCTCGAGCACCGCCGCGTCCCGGCGGAGGTCCGCCAACACGGCCTCGACCTCGGCGTCGCTGACCTGGGGAGGAGGAAGCTCCGGAAGCTTTAAGTCGAGCTTTTCCGGAAGTTGGACCGGAGGCAGTACGGCAAATTTAAGACGGAAGCTCAGCGGCTGCCCACGGGCAAATTGGATTCCTTCCACCGTGGGCGTGCTCAGCGGTTTCAGTCCCGAAGCTTTTATGGCCTCGGTGGCTGCCTGGTGAACCAGGTCCTCTTTGAGCTCGGTCAGGAAGGTGTCTTCGCCGTAGTAGCGGAGGACCAAATGGGTTGGGGCTTTGCCCGGCCGGAACCCGGGCACCTGCACCCGCTCCGCGATCTCTGCCAAAAGCTGCTTTTCCCGCTCTTGAATAGCTTCGGCCGGCAGTTCAACGTGCAACGTCACTTCACCGTTTTGTTGTTCGATACGAAGGCCAGGTGTCATCACAAAGGCAAATTATACCGGGTTAGGGCCACAGCCCTATGCCTAGAGCCCAGCGCCATCCCAACAGACGGAGGGCCACAGCCTCGGCCCCGCTGAACACCACGCGAAATACGCCCAAAAACAGCAGGGCGATGACCACAAGAAAACCAAATCTCTCTAGCTGTAGAAGCTTTAGGCGCCAGCGCACGGGCAGGAAATAAGCCACCACCCGCGAGCCATCAAGCGGCGGCACGGGAATCAAGTTGAAAAACGCCAGCACAAAGGAGATGAGCACGACCATGGCCAGGAAAGCCAGCACCCACTCGGGGAAAAGGCCGAGACTGAGCAGCACGTGGCCCAGGCCTGCGGCCAAAAGCCCAAGGGTCACATTGGTAAGAGGCCCAGCCAAACCGACCCACATGAGCCCCCTCCACGTGTCCCGAAAATAGTAAGGGTTGATGGGCACGGGCCGGGCCCAGCCGAAGACGACCGGGAACCCCACCAGCCGCTGCAAAACCAGCATCCCCAAGGGAACGAGGAACGAGCCCACCGGGTCGAGGTGCTTGAGGGGGTTGAGGGTGAGGCGGCCGGCGTGCTTGGCCGTGGGGTCGCCGAGCTTCCAGGCGACATAGCCGTGGGCCACTTCGTGGGGGATGATGCACACCAAAAGCGCACCCACGGCCAGCGCCCCCTGCAGGATCTGCTCGACTAATGTGTTCACGGCGCTTCCTTTCCGGACACCACCATCACGTTTTCGCGCAGCAAGGTCACCGCGCCAGGCGGAGCCCCGCGCGGCTTTTTCACGTAACGCACCTCAGTGTAGCTGACAAGCACCTTGGGCTCACCCCGTGCCCGCGAGAACCACGCGGCCAGCTCCCCTGCTTTGCGCAACACCTCTTCGGGCACGGGTTTTCCCTCGGTGCGGATCAAGACGTGGGCGCCGGGGACGTCGCGGGCGTGAAGCCAGAGGTCGTCCCGATGGGCTCGGCGCAGCAGAGCGTCGTTTTCTTGGGCCGAGCGGCCCACCAAGATGCGAAAGCCGTCGATGACCCATTCCCGTGCGGCGGTGATTTTGACCGGGGGCTGGGTGGCCGTGGGCTCCTCGTCTTGCAGCTCTTCGGCCACAAGGTAAGGGGCCAGGTCCGGCCGCTTATGGAGGTCGTGAAGGAGGCGCTTGAGTTCGGCTATTTCCCGCTCGAGTTGGGTCCGACGTTGGGGAAGGTGCTCCAAGCGTCGGCGCCACTTGCTCGCTTTGCGGTAAAGCGCCTGGGCGTAGGCCACCGGCGTCTGCAGAGGGTTGAGCCGAATTTTTACAGGCCGGCCATCGAACCCTTCCACTTCCACCTCTGCGGCCCGCGGCGGGATGTCGCGCAGGCGGGTCATGATCAAATCGGCCTGTTCTTTAAGCTCAGGCCATCGCTGGGCTTCTTGTTCCGCCACGGCGAGGGCCGCAAGCGCACGCTCCCTGCGCTCCACAGCCCGCTCAATCCGCCTGCGGTATTCCTCGGCAAGGGCTTGCTCCAAGCGCGCCTGCAAAACCTGATCCAGGGCTTCCCAAAACGTGGGGAACACGGCCTTGGGGGAACCGAGCTCCGTTCGGTCGAAGAAGCTGGCCTTGAGGCCTTGGGGCGTGGCGTAGAGGAAGCCCTTGGGGGGGAGGGAGGCCCACGCCCAAGCCAAGTTCATCAGCTCCTCTTCGGTGGGTTTGTGGCCCAGCTGAGCTTGAGCGGCCTTGCGCAGCTCCGGCCCCAGGCCCTGGCGGGGGTCGCCTTCGCCGAACTCCGTGGCTTCATACGTCCCTCCACGGTAGGACAAGGCACGGCCTTCCCGTTCTATCAAGAACAGGTCACCCGCGCGGGGCCGGAAGTCCACCACCACATCGGCGGAGGGGAAGCTCAGGCGGATCAGGCGGTCCCACCCGGCCTGGGCAAGCTGAAGGAGCTTTTGTCCGGTCAAGGTGCGCAGCAGCTGAGCCCAAGGGGGAGGGGTAGGGGGAAACGGCGGGCGCAGCGCCGAAAGGTGAACCGCCTTGGCCTTGAGGTCGATGGCCAGCATCCCGGGCGGGTCGTAGAAGCGCAAGAAGAAAACCTCTTCCCGTTGAAAGACCTTGGCCAGGCGGGCACCCACCAAGCGTTGCGCTTCCTCCAAGGCTTTACGCAGCTCAAGGCCTTCCATCTCGGGGTGAGGTTGACCGGTTCACACCGCTTGGTCAAGCGCTCGGAGGCGAGCCCGGCTTAGCTCCAAACGCTCTCCGTCCTTGGCTTCCACCACCAAAAGCGGGACCTGCTGCAAGTGGGGCCACAGCTCGCGCCAGGGGATCGATCCTTCTTCCACGGCCAAGTGCTCGTCCTGTTGCCCGCGGTTGTCGTGGAGATGGGCTGCGTGGAGCAAGGGAAGCACCGGGGGCAGAAGCTCGATCAGCTGGGGACCATGGGCCAGCCAGGCGTGGCCCACATCCAAGGTGCCGGGGATTCCCGCCTCAGCAAGAAGGCGAGCGAAGGCTTCGAGGTCAGCGAGAAGAGCGCCGGGAAGGGGAGGGTCGTTTTCCAGGGCGAGGACAACGCCGGCATCCTGGGCTTGGCGGTGAAGGGAGCGGAGCAGGGACTGAGTTGCGCTTTCGTCCAGGCGGTCGCCCACACCCATCAGCGACCGCAAGCCCAGGTGGATGGTCACCCCTTCCGCGCCCAGCTGGTGGGCAAGTCGCAGCGCGGCCTCGATTTCTTCCTGGGCAGCCCGGCGGGCTCGGCGGTTCAGGGAGAGGAGGTGGAGGTCGGTCACGGGAGCGTGCAGCGTCCAGCGAAGCCCTGAGGCCTTGGCCTCCTGGACCACAACCGGTGTCCACAACTCCGGCGTCCAGGGAGGTTCGCAAAGGAACTCCACCCCCGCCCATCCCGAGCTTCTCAATCGAGCGGCTACCGCGCCGGGCGAGGCCGGATGCCAGGCCAGCGAGGAAGCGAACAACCGGTCCTCTAGGGGAGCAAGGCTGCGAGGTTCCACATCCAGATGGTGCCGTTGTCGGCCCCGGTGACGAGGAACCGACCGTCCGGCGAGAACGCGACGCACGAAACTGGGGCGCCATGGCCCGGCAACACCTGGACACACAGGCCCGCTTCCAGGTCCCACAGGCGGGCGGTTTCGTCGAGGGACCCCGAGGCCACCCACAGGCCTTGCGGGGCCACCGCCACGGCCACCGCGCAGCTCTCATGGCCCCACATCTCGCGGTACATGAGCCACACCGCCGTGTCCCACAGGCGCACAAGCTTGCCCCAACCCACCACCAAGAAGTACCCATCGGGCGTAAACACCGCATCCCATGCTTTGCCGGGGATGGTTTGCACCACGGTGTAGGTGGCTGCGTCCCAGATAAGCGCTTGGTCCACGCCGGCGGTGACGAAACGGGCTCGGTCAGGGGAGAAGGCGATGGTGCGCACCTGCGTGGTGTGGGCTTGGCGCTTCCATCGAACAGCTGGGGCTCGGATGTCCCACAGCAAGAGCGAGCCGTCGGCACCACCCACGAGGAGCTCCCCTTGGTCGGTAAAGGCCAAGGCCTTCACCATTCCCGTTTGTGTGGTCAATGTGGTCACCAACTTCCCCGAGGCCACCTCCCATACGTCGACCCCGTTGAACAGCCCTCCGGCCAACCAAGTCCCATCGCCGGAGAAGGCCAGTGCGAATACGGGGTTCTCCGTGGGCAGCCGCCGCACCAATTCCCAGGTGCCCACCCGATAAAATTGGACCCCCGAGGATCCGGCAATCGCAAGGAGGTCCCCCGCAGGAGAAAACGCCAAGTCCCCCAGCCAGCCCAGGTTCCAGCCGGTTACAGCCCCATTAGGGAGTTCTTGGGCCCCGGCCACCGCAGCCCACGCCAGCAGAGCAATCCCAAACGCTTTTGCCATCGCCCCTCCTTCGGGCCTAAAGCATAGCACTAAACCAAGGCTTGGAGGTAAAAGAGCTCGGCGTACTCGCGGAGCATGCGGCGGGTGGAGAAGCGGGGGGCCACGGTCTTGATGGCTTGTTTCATCACCTGGACGAACCGGTGGGGGACACCGTCGGGGCCGCGCTCGTAGTACAGGGGGACAATGGTGTTTTCCAGAAGGTCGTACAGGCTTTGCGCGTCGAGGGGGGTGCGATCCCCTGAGGCTTCACGGGGGCCCACCGCCCAGCCGTTGTCGCCCGTGTACCCCTCCAACCACCATCCGTCCAGCACAGAGAGATGGGGGACGCCGTTGAGGCTGGCCTTGATGCCGCTGGTACCGCTGGCCTCCAAAGGCGGCAAGGGGGTGTTCACCCACACGTCCACGCCGGCCACCAGGTATTTGGCCAAGTGCTCGTCGTAGCCTTCCACGAAGGCGATGCGGCCAGCAAACCGGGGGTCCCTGGCCACCCGCACCACCTCCTGCAGCAAACGCTTACCCTCGTGGTCCGCGGGATGGGCCTTGCCAGCAAAGATGATTTGCACCGGGAACAAGGGGTGGGTCACGATCTTCTGGAGTCGATCCAGGTCGTGGAGCAGCAACGTGGGCCGCTTGTAGCTTGTAAACCGGCGGGCAAACCCCAAGGTGAGGTGACGGGGGTCCAACAAGGCGCCCGAGGCCAGAATCAGCCCCGCTTCGGTCTGTCCCTCCTGCCAACGCCGGCGCGCCCGGGACACGATCTCCGCAAACAACGCCACCTTCCGCTCTTGGTGCACTTGCCACAGCTCTTCGTCGGGAATTTGGTCCACCGCCTCCCAAACTTGGGGATCTTCGGGCCGCTCCCGCCACGCCGTTCCCAAGTACCGATCCAACAGGGCCTGCACGCGTAACGGCTCGATCCAGGTCGGCAGGTGGACCCCGTTGGTGATGGGGTGAATCTCCCGCGGCCGATGGTCGACGAGGACGTCGGCCCAGATCTGCCGCGCTACCTCGGCATGCTTGACGCTTACGGCGTTGCAAAATCGGCTCATGCGCAGGGCGAACACGGTCATGTTGAACCCCCGCGCCGGTTCCTTGGGATGGGTTCCCAGCGCAAAGAGCTTGTGGCGATCAATACCCGCTTCCTCACAGTAGCGGCTCAGATAGCGCTCGACCAAGGGGAAGGGGAACACGTCGGTGCCGGCAAGGAGCGGGGTATGGGTCGTGAACACGGTGCGCTGGCGCACGGCCTCTAAGGCCTGGTCCCAGGTCTTGCCCGTGGCGAGCTCGGCCCGCAGGGCTTCCAACGCGGCAAAAGCGGGATGCCCTTCGTTGAGGTGCAAAACCCGCGGCTCCAGCCCCAGAGCCGCCAACACCCGCATGCCCCCAAGGCCCAACACAATTTCCTGCCGTAAGCGCTGCTCCAGGTCGCTTGTGTACAGCCTCTGGGAAATGGTGCGGTCCCAAGGCTGGTTCTTTTCCACTTCGGTGGACAGGAGGTAGAGGGGCACGCGGCCAATTTGGGCCTTCCACACCGCGACATACACGGGAGGTTCCAGCCCAGGAACCGGCAACACCAAGGGCTCGCCGGTGGGGCCGGTGGCGGGAAGAAGCGGACAGAAAGAGGGATCCAGGGGTTCGTGGGCCTCCTCTTGCCAGCCATCGGCGCGGATGCGTTGGACCACGTAGCCATGGGAGTAGATGAGCCCCACGCCGACCATGGGAAGGCCCTGATCGCTCGCTTCCTTGAGGGTGTCCCCGGCAAGGATGCCCAGTCCGCCCGCATAGGTGGGCAGCGAGGCATGGATCCCGAACTCGGCGGAGAAGTAGGCCAAGGGGTGTGGACCATCGGCTCGACCCGTCAGCAGCGATGGGCCAGGGGCCTGCATGTAGTGCTCAAACTCCTGCACCACTTGGTCCAGCAAGCGCAAGAACTCGGGATTTTGGGCGGCTTTGTTGAGGGTTTCCGGACTGGCCAGGCTGAGCATCTTCACCGGGTTATGCTGCGTGGCGCGGTAGGCGGAGAGGTCCAGCGCCCGCCACAGTTCGCGGCCCAGAGGGTTCCAGGTCCACCACAAGTTGTAAGCCAGCGTTTCCAAACTGCGCAACCGTTCTGGCAGATGGGGGAAGCAAAGACCGCTCATAGCGGCCCCATTGTACACCCAACGCAGCCCGAGCTGGGGCTACAATTGTTGAAAGCGGAGGTGAACCGTGACCGTCGACGACGTGGGTTTTGCCGCAGGTCGTGTGTGGCATTTTCTTAAGGAATCGGGTCCTGTTTCGGTTTCCCGCGTGGCCGATCGTGTGGAAGGCGGAAGGACCGTTGTGTTGATGGCCTTGGGCTGGCTGGCCCGCGAGGGCAAGGTGGAGTTCTATCAAGAAGGCCGAGTGCAGTTTGTGCGGTTGAAGGAATAACCGTGCCCAGTTGGCCTGAGCTTGCGGGTGAACGGCCTTCGCTGCTGAGCGAGGAGGACCTGTGGTGGTTTGGGGAGGGGACCCATAGCCGGCTGTACGCGAAGCTGGGGGCCCACCCCGCCTACCACAAGGGCCAACCGGGCACTTACTTCGCCGTTTGGGCACCTGAGGCTGTAGCGGTATCCGTCCTTGGGGATTTCAACGGCTGGCAGCCGGGCCGCCATCCCCTCCATCCGCGGGGAAGTTCCGGCGTCTGGGAGGGCTTTGTCCCCGGCGTAGGGCCAGGCGCGCTGTACAAGTACCACATCGTCTCGCGCCATGGTCCGCAGCTGGAGAAAGCCGACCCATGGGCGTTTTATGCCGAGGTGCCCCCGCGCTCGGCGTCGGTGGTGTGGGATCTTTCTTACGTGTGGAACGACGAGAAGTGGATGCGCGAGCGGGCTGCGCACAATGCCCTCGAGGCCCCCATCGCCATCTACGAGGTCCATTTGGGTTCCTGGCGCCGGGGGGACAACGGGCGTTGGCTCACCTACCGCGAGCTCGCCCCCCTTTTGGTGGACTATGTGACCTCCTTGGGGTTCACCCACGTGGAGTTTTTACCGGTGATGGAGCACCCTTTTTACGGCTCGTGGGGTTACCAAATCACCGGGTACTTCGCGCCCACAGCCCGCTACGGCACGCCCCAGGACTTCATGTACCTCATCGACGCCTTGCACCAAGCGGGGATTGGCGTCATCTTGGACTGGGTTCCTTCCCATTTTGCCACGGATGGCCATGGGCTGGGCTTGTTTGACGGGTCGCACCTTTACGAGCACGCCGACCCCCGTCAGGGCTATCACCCCGACTGGGGCAGCTTCGTGTTCAATTACGGCCGGCACGAAGTGCGCGCCTTTCTCCTCTCCAGCGCTTTGTTCTGGTTGGACAAGTACCACGCCGATGGGCTGAGGGTGGATGCTGTGGCGTCCATGTTGTACCTCGACTACTCCCGGCGGGACGGAGAATGGATTCCCAACCCTTATGGCGGGCGGGAAAACTTGGAGGCTATAAGGTTTTTGCGCCAGCTCAACGAAGAGGTTTACCGCTGCTTTCCTGACGTGCAGACCATCGCCGAGGAGTCCACGGCTTGGCCCATGGTCAGCCGACCTACCTCGGCGGGTGGGCTGGGTTTCGGGCTCAAGTGGGACATGGGGTGGATGCATGACACCCTCCAATACATGGCCCTCGACCCCATCCACCGCCAATACCACCACAACCGGCTGACCTTTCGCCTCCTCTACGCTTTCCACGAGAACTTCGTGTTGCCCCTCTCCCACGACGAAGTGGTGCACGGGAAAGGGTCGCTGTTGAGCAAAATGCCGGGGGATGAGTGGCAAAAGTTGGCCAACCTCCGGCTGCTTTATGGGTACATGTACGGCATGTCGGGGAAAAAGCTCTTGTTTATGGGAGGGGAGTTGGCCCAATGGCGGGAGTGGGACCACGAAAGTTCGCTGGACTGGCACCTGTTGGATTACGCGTCTCACCGGGGCGTGCAGCGATGGGTGCGCGACCTCAACCGGGTTTATCGCGCTGAGCCGGCCCTGCATGAATTGGACTGCGACCCCCAAGGGTTCCAGTGGGTGGAGCCCAACGACGCTCAATCCAGTGTGCTGGCGTTCTTGCGTTGGGGCCGCAAGGACTGCGTGCTGGTGGTGTGCAATTTTACGCCGGTGGTGCGCCACGGTTACCGGGTGGGCGTGCCCCGACCTGGGTTTTGGAAGGAGCTTCTCAACAGCGACGCCCACGAATACGGAGGAAGTGGGGTGGGAAATTTGGGCGGGGTCGAAGCCCAGCCCCTCCCCGCCCACGGGTTTCCTTATTCGCTACCGCTGACCCTGCCGCCCTTGGGGGTTTTGTTCCTCAAGCCCGCTTAAAGCGTGATGAGTGATCGGTGAAAAAGTGTGAAAGAATGACGAGGGGCCATATTGAAAGCGCAGCGACACGGTGGGAAACAACAATAGGCAGGAGTCTCCCTCACCACCATCGCCTGCTTTCCCTTTTCCTGTCACCCATTCAGGGCTCCCACCCTGTGCGGCAGCTCCGGCTTGAGCGTAAGTTGTTATAGGCTGATGACCACGTCGGCCTTGGCGCGCAGGTCCGCCAACCACTGCTGCCAAAACGCCTCGCGCTTTGTGGGAAGGAGTAAGGCCACGATATCGGCGCGGACTTCTTCCAAGGGGCGCAGTTCTCCATCCTCGTTTTTGAACCGCTCAGCGTTTTCCTCGTAGTAGCGAACGATTTCCTCTTCCTCCACCTCCACTTCCCCCACCACCGCGTTTTTGAGCTCCTCAAGCAGAAGCTGTTCCTCCACCTGGCGCGCGATTTCCGCGCGGAAGCCCTCCACCGTCGTCCCTTGGGATTCCAAGATTTGGGCCAAACTCTCTTCGGTGAGTCCGTAGTAAAGCATGATCTGCATCAGTGTCTGTTCCACCCGCGCGTTCACCGCCTCTTCAGAAGGGGAGAGGCCGCGTTTGCGGGCCTCTTGAAGCTGCAGCTTGCGGAGGATGATGCGCTCCAGTGTATCCCGCTCGTAACGGGACAAAAGCGCCTGCCCTTCCTCCGTAAACAACAGGGCTTGGGTGAACTCGGGGAAGTCTTGGTACAGGGTGAACAGGATTTCCGACAGCCGGGTGGCACGATCGAGCTCTTCGCGGGTGACGGGCTCGCCGTTGACCAGGGCCACAGGTTCCTGGCCGAGGGCCAGGACACCCCACACCATTGCCACAACGATCGCCAGTTTCTTCACACGGTCTCCTTTGCCTCTTCCTCTTCTTTGATGAACCCCACCCTGCGCACGGCGCGCCGCAGGTTCTGCGCCAACTTCAGGTAATGGGCTTCCAACTCCGGACTCACCGAAGGCTGGACCTTCTCCAGGGCTTGGAGGAAGTGGGCCATGGTGACTTCTTGGGCTCCCAGGTTCTCCCGCAGGGCCAGCCGCCCGGCCTTGCGGCACACCTCAGCGATGTCCGCTCCGGTAAACCCTTTGGTGCGCTGGGCCAGCTGCTCCAAGTTCACATCGCGGGCCAACGGCATGCCCCGCGTGTGCACTTTGAAGATGGCCAGCCGCGCCTTTTCATCGGGAAGGGGCACGTAGATAAGCTCGTCGAACCGCCCCGGGCGGAGAAGGGCGGGATCGATGAGGTCCGGGCGGTTGGTGGCGCCGATGACCACCACGCCGCGCAGCTCCTCCAACCCGTCCATCTCCGCCAGCATTTGGTTCACGATGCGCTCGGTGACATGCGGTTCGCCAATGGCCGTGCCCCGGCGGGGCACCAGGGCATCCAGCTCGTCGAGGAAAATGACAGCGGGAGCCACCTGGCGCGCGCGCCGGAACACCTCCGCCACGTGCTTTTCGCTCTCCCCATACCACTTGGACAGGAGCTCGGAGCCCTTGGCGGTGATGAAGTTGGCGTTGGATTCATTGGCCACGGCCTTGGCGAGCATGGTCTTCCCCGTGCCGGGCGGGCCGTAGAGGAGGATGCCTTTGGGCGGTGTGATCCCCAGCTTGCGGAACGCCTCGGGGTTGGTCAGGGGCAACTCCACGGCCTCGCGCAGAAGCTGCTGCACTTCTTCCAAGCCCCCGATATCGGCCCAGGTGACGTTGGGCACCTCCACCATCACTTCCCGCATCGCGGAGGGCCGGACCTGTTTGAGGGCCTGCTCGAAGTCCGCGCGCCGCACCACCAGCTCCTCGGCCACTTCCTTGGGAATGCCCTCGGCCTCCAGGTCGATCTTGGGCAGAAGGCGGCGCAGCACGTTCATCGCCGCCTCACGGGCCAACGCCGCCAGGTCGGAACCCACGTAACCATGGGTGATGGTGGCCAACTCATCGAGGTCCACGTCCTTGTCCAGGGGCATGCCCCGGGTGTGGATCATGAGGATCTCTTTGCGTCCTTCGCGGTCGGGAACCCGCACCTCGATTTCCCGGTCGAAGCGCCCGGGCCGGCGCAACGCCGGGTCGATCCCTTCAATGCGGTTTGTGGCCCCAATGACGATCACGTTGCGCCGCTCCTTGAGCCCATCCATGAGGGTGAGCAGCTGGGCCACCACCCGCCGCTCCACTTCCCCTGTCACTTCAGCCCGCCGCGGGGCAATGGAGTCAAGCTCGTCGATGAAGATGATCGACGGCGCGTTTTTCTGCGCCTCTTCAAAGATCTCCCGCAGCCGCTGCTCGGACTCCCCGTAGAAGCGGGACATGATCTCCGGCCCGGAGATGGCGATGAAGTGGGCGTCGGTCTCGTTGGCCACAGCTTTGGCCAGCAGGGTCTTGCCCGTGCCCGGAGGGCCATAGAGGAGCACCCCCCGCGGCGGTTCAATCCCCAGCCGGGCAAACAGCTCGGGCTTCTTAAGCGGCAGCTCCACCATCTCCCGGATCTTCTGGATGACCTCCTTGAGGCCGCCGATGTCCTCGTAGGTGACCTCGGGCACTTCCCGGCCCCGTTCGGCCACCTCCACGTGCTCGGGCAACAGCTCCAGCGTGGTTTCCGGGGTGATGCGCACGAGGCCGCCCGGGGTGGTGGACACCACCTTGAAGTGCAGCTCGCCCAGGCCAAAGGCCGGCGCCATTTCAAAAAACTCCCGGAAGATGCGCTCGGTGAGCAGGTCGCCCCCAAACGGGGTGCGCTCGCCACGGTGGGCGGTGGAGATGATGTCGCCGGTGCGCACCACCCGGCCCACCAAAACGGGCTTGAGGCTTTCCGGGGGGGCAACGATGTGCACGCCCTTGCGCGCCGGAGCAAGCGTCACGTGGGTGGCGGGCTTCCACTTGGCCTTGCGCACCTGCACCGTCTCGCCCACGCCCACCCCGGCGTTGGAGCGGATAAGACCGTCGATGCGGATGATGTCCAACCCTTCGTCCTGCTGGTAGGCCATGGCGGCAAGGGCCCCTGTGACCCGCCGGCCCTCCAGTTCAATGGGCTCGCCCAACGAAATGCCCAAAGTGTCCATCACCGAGCTGGAGATACGGGCAATGCCCCGCCCCACATCCTGCTGAAGGGCCTCGGCCACCTTAAGCTTCACCTGCGGCTGCGGTTCCTTGGGAGGCATTCCTAACCTCCTTTCCCAGCAATCGTACCGTGCCGGTCCGGGCCGCGCCACTACAGAGCTATAATCCCACCGTGCGCCTTTTCTTCTGTGTGGAGCTTGAGGAAAGTGTGCGGGAAGCCCTAGGGCAACTGGCCCGTGCCGTGCGCGCCCGCTTCTCCCAGGGCAGCTGGGTCGCCCAGGACAACTTGCACATCACCCTCAGGTTTTTGGGGGAAGTGGAGGAGCGCCGGTTGGGTGAGCTCACACAACTGGGCCAAGCCCTGGCTCAGGCGCACCGCCCGTTTACGCTGACCCTGGACCAATGGGGCGCCTTTCCGGCGCCGCGGCGGGCCCGGGTCCTTTGGGTGGGGCCTGGCCGCCCTGTGCGGGAGTTTGCCCAGTTGGCCGAGGACTGCGAGCAGGAAGTGCAAAAGCTGGGGTTTCCGCCGGAGAGAAACGCCGCGGTGCCCCATGTCACATTGGCCCGCTTTCGCCAGCCTGCGGATGTGCAAGCTGTGCTGCAGACGGTTTTTTCTCCCATTCCGGTGCGTGTGGACGCTGTGACATTGATGCGTTCCGAACTGCGGCCTCAAGGTCCCCGGTACACACCTGTGGCCCGTTGGGACCTCCAGGGGTGACCATGCCGTACGAGATTTTGGACCATACGGCGGATGCGGCCGTGCGCGGGGTGGGAGCCACGCTGGAGGAGGCGTTGGCCGAGGCCGCGCGGGGCATGTTTTCCCTCATGGCCGAGCTGGCCGAAGTGGCGGCCCGCCAACCCGTGGAAGTCGAGGTCACAGCGGACAGCTTGGAGGGGCTGTTGGTGGCCTGGCTGGGGGAGCTCTTGACCCAGCGCGACCTCACGGGCATGCTCTTCTCGCAATTTGAGGTCAACGTGAAACAAGAGGGTTCGAGTTGGCGGTTGGTAGGCCGGGCGTGGGGCGAGCCGATCGACCCTTCTCGCCATCGGCTGGGCGTGGAAGTCAAGGCGGCTACCTACGCCGGCGTGCGCGTGGAAAAGCACAACGGGCGGTTCATCGCCCAGTGCGTGGTGGACCTCTGACGACAGAAGGAGGGAACCGTGGAGCTCAAGGATCTCAGGAAACTGAGCGATTTTGAGTGGGAGATGCCCAAGACGGGGGACATGCGCGTCCCGGGGTGGATTTTTGCCTCAGAAGCTTTGCTCAGGCCCTTGCTAGCAGGGGAAGTGGATTTGGACGAAGGTGGGGGTGGGGGGCACGAGTGGAACGCCCTTCTGCAGGTAAGGAACGTGGCTTCGTTGCCGGGGATTGTGCGGGCCTCCATCGCCATGCCGGACATTCACCCGGGGTACGGGTTCCCCATCGGCGGGGTGGGCGCGTTCGATCCAGACGACGGTGTCGTAGCCATGGGAGGAGTTGGTTTCGACATCAATTGTGGGGTGAGAACACTGGTCACCCCGCTTCATCGGCAAGACATCGAGGCCAAGAAAGAGGAAGTGGCCGACAAGCTGTTCGCCCACGTCCCGGCCGGCCTGGGCTCCGAGGGCCATATCCGCCTCACCCTGGACGAAGTGGACCTCGTGCTCAAAAAGGGCGCCAAGTTCGCGCTGGAGCGGGGCTACGGCATCCCCGAAGACCTCGAGTACATCGAGGAAGGGGGCGTGATGGAGGGGGCCGACCCGGCGGCGGTGTCCCGCAAGGCCAAGGAACGGGAATTCAAGCAGGTGGGCACCCTGGGCTCGGGCAACCACTACCTGGAGGTGCAGTACGTGGAGGAAATCTACGACCCTGAGGCCGCGCGGGCGTACGGGATTGAGAAGGACCAGGTTTTGGTGGCCATCCACTGCGGGTCCCGCGGGCTGGGGCACCAGATCGGCCAGGACTACCTCCAGGAGCTGGAGAAGGCGAGCCGGAAGTACGGCATCCCCATCCGCGAGCGGGAGCTGGTGTGCGCCCCCATTAAATCGCCCGAGGGCCAGCGCTACTTGGGCGCGGTGTTCGCCGGCATCAACGTGGCCTTCGCCAACCGCCAGGCCATTGCCCACCTCGTGCGCGAGGCGCTAGGCCCGCTGTATAACCTGCCCCCGGGCAAGATCCGCACCCTCTACGACGTGGGCCACAACAACGTCAAGTTCGAAAAGCACAAGCTGGACGGCGGAGAAAAGACCCTGCTCGTGCACCGCAAGGGTTCCACGCGGGCGTTTGGGCCAGACCGGCCAGAGAATCCGGCCCCCTACCGCAAGGTGGGCCACCCCATCTTCGTAGGCGGGACTATGGGCACGGCCTCATACATCCTGCGGGGCACGGCCAGGGGCATGGAGAAGGTGTTTGGCTCGGGGGTGCACGGCGCGGGGCGGGCCATGAGCCGGGTCAAGGCCAAGAAGCGCTGGCGGGGCGACCAGCTCATCCGCGAACTGGCCCAGAAGGGCATCGTGATCCGGGCCCACTCCTACGCGGGAGCGGCGGAGGAGGCGCCGGGCGCGTACAAGGACGTCGAATTGGTGGTGGACGCCGCGGTGGGCGCGGGGATCAACGCCAAGGTGGCCAAGGTCCGGCCCCTGGTGTGCATCAAAGGGTAAGTGCTCGAGGTCGACGGCGGGCAGAAGTCCGGCAGCGGGACCCTTGTCCGCCACGCCGTGGCCCTGGCCGCCCTTTTGGGCGAGCCCTTGCATTTGTTCAACATCCGGGCCAAGCGCGAAAAGCCCGGCCTACGGCCCCAACACCTCAAAGCCGTGCAAGCCGTGGCCGAGCTCACCGCCGGGGAGCTGCAAGGGGCCCAGGTGGGAAGTTCGGAGCTCTGGTTCCGCCCCGGTCCACGTGTGAAAGGAAGCTCGTTCAGTTGGGACATCGGCACCGCAGGGTCCACGACCATGCTCGCCCTCACGGTGTTGCCTGTGGCCGCATTTGCCGAGACCCCTTCGACCTTCCGCGTGCGGGGTGGCCTTTTCCAGGACTTCGCCCCCTCGGCTTTCCATACCCAGCACGTGCTGCTCCCCGCCCTGCAGGCCATGGGGTTGCGGGCCCGCCTGGAGGTGGTGCGGCCGGGTTACGTGCCCCGGGGCGGAGGGGAGATCGAGCTTAAGGTGGAGCCGGTGGATCGTCCCTTGGCGCCGTTGGGGCGGCCAGGACCGTTTCGGCCGGTGCGGTTTTGGGGCATTGCCCTTTCCTCCCACCTCCGCGAACGCCGCGTGAGCGAGCGGCTGGCCCACAGCTGCGGGGAAGTCCTCGCCGCCCAGGGAATCCGCGCCGATTTTGAGGTTGTGCACGACGAGAAAGCGGTGCAGGCGGGGGCGGCCCTTGCCCTGTTCGCCGAGGACTCCACAGGGGCACGGCTGGGCGCGGACCAAGCCGGGGCCCCCGGCCGCTCTTCGGAAGCCATCGGCAAGGCTGTGGCCCACATGCTCCTCGCCGACCTGCAGTCCGGAGCCACAGTGGACCGCCACCTCGCCGATCAGCTGATCCTTTACGCGGCCTTGGCTCAGGGAACCTCGGAGTTCCGCATCCCGCAGTGGACCGACCACGTGGACGCCAACCTCTGGCTCGTTCAGGAGATCCTCGGCGCCCGCTGGGAACTTGCGGGAAACGTTTTGCGCATCACGGGCGTGGGCTATGTCCGTCAAGGTGCGGGTTAGAGGCATCTACGCCACGGCGCTGAGCGCTGTGTTTTTGCAAAGCGGGCTGAGCCTGGTGGAACCCAGCCCGGTGATTCAGGCCCGGTTCAACTTGGCCTCTCCCGCAGGGGCCCCGGAGGTCACCGTGGTCGATCGGCCGGATCGGCAGGGCATCGTCATCGAGGGGCTGCGGGAAGCCGTGTCCGCTGTGGCCGCAGTCGTTCGCCGCGCTTGTCCCGAAGCTGTGGTTTTCGTGCAGCACCCATCGCACAAACCGGGCAGCCCATGGTCCGCCCTCACCGCGTTGATGGCTCGGTTGGAGGTGGAGTTCCCTTCGGTGGCCAAGCAGAGGCTGGACGAAGTGCGCGCCAGCATAGTCCCCACCTTGCCCGGCCACCACTACCTCAAGGTCCTTGCCCCGGAGGCAGTAGATCAGGCCGAAAACGCGAACCCCGACCCGGAGGCTTTGGCCCAGCGCGCACTCGCCCTCAAACAAGAGCTCGTGTACAAGGCCTACATGCCAGGGAAGGAGGTGGCGGTGGTCCACGTGAAGGCCGGCTCGGGCGGGTTCGTCTACAGAGCTACGGTTGAGGAACGCCGTGCCGAGGGAACGTTGGTGCTTCAGCGCGCGTTTCGCCCAGGAGGGACCTACGACGGCCTTGGCCTCCCTAAACAAGCAGGGGACTACGGGCGGGTGGAACTGTGGGAAGATCGGTGGTGGGGACGCCGTGCATATTTTCGCAGCGACGGCACGCCTCTGGGCGAGCTTTACAATGTCCATACGCCACCCGAGCTTTACCCCGACGAGGTGCGCTACCTCGACCTCGAGGTGGACGTGGTGCGCCGGATGGACGGCGCCGTGGAGGTGCTCGATCGGGAAGTGTTGGAGCGCAAGGTTCAAGAGGGTTTGCTGCCTCCGGCTTTGGCGGAACGTGCACTCCACGAAGCGGAAAAACTGGCAAAAATCTTGCGGGATGAGGTCCCTAAGGGCTGAACCAACGCGTCCACGACCGCTTGAGCACGTTGCTTTCTTTGGCGATCAGCTTGGCCAGCTTGAAGGGGTCGTGTTTGACGGTGAGCTTGCCCTCCACTTCCACCAGTTGAAGCAGGGGAGCGCGGATCACGCGCAGCCCGAAGGTGTTGGGCCCGTGGAGGTCGTCGCGCACGGGCTCGCTCCCTTCAGCTCGGTAGCGGTCCAAGATTTCCGGGGGAGGGAGCTCGGTGTTGACCACCACGGCGTGAAACCTGCGCAGGTTGACGTGTTGGGCCAGGGCGCGGAGGTGGTCCGAGGCGGTATAACCCGTGGTTTCCCCAGGTTCGGTCATGATGTTCATGATCACGAACTTTTCCGCCGAACTGGCGTCCACGGCCTGGGCGATGCCGTCCACCAACAAATTGGGGATCACACTGGTGTACAGACTTCCCGGCCCAAGCAGGATGAGGTCGGCTTGACGGATCGCTTCCACGGCTTGGCGATAAGCTTGGACGCGGTGTTTGAGCCAAATGCGGCGGACGGGGGAAGGATCCGCGCTGATGTGGGCTTCACTCTCCACCATGCGGCCGTTGGCCTTTTCAGCCACAAGATCCGTGGAAGATAGCGTCGAGGGCAACACGCGGCCGCGTACAGAAAGGAGGTAGCTCGCCTCTTCCACGGCCCGGTCGAACCCACCCAGGGCCTGTTCCATCCCGGCCAAAAGCAGGTTGCCCAGCGCGTGCCCATCGAGCCCCCCTCCGCCGCGAAAGCGAAACTGCAGGAAGCGGGCCATGCGTTCCTCGTCCGCGGCCAAAGCGAGCAGGCAGTTGCGCACGTCCCCGGGGGGCAAGACGTCCAACTGTTTGCGCAGCTCGCCGGAACTGCCGCCAGTGTCCATCATCGTGACCAGGGCGGTGAGGTTGGCGGTGTAGTGTTTGATGCCCCGTAAGAGGGTGGACAGACCGGTCCCCCCTCCAATACACACCACAGCGGGGGCAGCCTGCAAGATGCGCGCCTCATACAGGGCCTGGGCTACGGACCCCTCGCGATGGGGGGAAACGGCGTGCAGCACGGCACGCACAAGCATGGCCGTGCCCACGACTGTGCCGCCCAGGCCCAAACATGCCACCGCGGCCCCCAGCGCCGTTCTCCACCCGCTGGGCACTTTCTGGACGAGCATCGTGTAAAGCTGGCGCACCCCACCTTCACCGATGGCCAGCAAAAGGCCCAGCGTCAGCAGGCCCAGCGAAACCAAGGCCAAAAAGAACCAGCGCTTCACCCCGACCCCGGGGAGAAGGAGCTTGACCGCGGCCGGTGTCTTCATGCCCACTCCCAGCGAATACCCGGCCCCAGCCGTTGGAGGGCTTGGAAGAGCTCGGGAGAGGGTTGCACGGTGTAGCGGGGGCCAGCCATCACGAGCAGGGCCCGCTCCCCTTCTTTGAGGCGGAACACCGCCGGCACAGGACCTGGATGGTCGGCCAACACCTCGGCCAGGTGCTGCACGTTGGTGGGGGAAACGATGTCCACAGGAAGCTCCACAAGGAAGCGGGCCGGTTTGGGAGTTTGGGCTGTCAGCGGTTCCACCTCCAGGACCAACAAGCGTTGCTGGCCGTTGCGCTCGGAGACACGGGCTTGGACGACCACGAGATCGCCCGCTTCCAGCCGGCCCATCCAATGCTGCCACAGCTGGGGCCGCAGCACCACATCGGCCTGGCCCGAACGGTCCTCCAACGTGGCAAACGCCATGATCCCTTCGCTGGTCTTGACTTGGCGAACGTCCTTGATCTGTCCGGCCACCGTGACCGTGTTGGCCTTGGGGGGGAGGGTGCCGAGGGGCACCACGCCGCGGCGTTGCAGCTCGTGCTGGAACTCGTCGAGGGGATGGCCCGACAAGTAGAGGCCCAGCAGCTCTTTTTCGAACTCCAGGATTTGCCGGCGGGGAAATTCTTCGCCGGTGAGGGGCAAAGCCGGCACCAGCTCTTCGGTGTCGAACATGGCTTGTTGGCCGGAGAGGCGTTGCCGGCGGGCGGTCTGGGCCAGCCTCAGCCCTTCCTCCACCGCGGCCAGCATGGCCTTGCGCGTCAGGCCCAGTCCGTCCAGCGCTCCGGCTTTGATCAAGCTTTCCACCGCCTCGCGATTGACCCGCTCGGGATCCAGCTTCTTGCAGAAGTCGAAAAAGTTGCGGAACCCCGAGCCGCGGGCCGCCAAGATGGCCTCCACCGCCCCTTCCCCGACGTGCTTGATCGCGCTCAGGCCAAACCGGATGCGTTTCTCGCCCACCGGGGTGAAATCTTTGCTCGACTCGTTGACATCGGGGGGAAGGACTTCAATTCCCATGTTGCGGCACTCTTCGATGTACGCGCCCACTTTGTCCAGGTTGTCGGCCACTGAGGAAAGCAGCGCGGCCATGAACTCCGTGGGGTAATGGGCCTTGAAGTAGGCGGTCCAGTAGGTGATAAACGCGTAGGCAGCGGCATGGGCTTTGACGAAGCCGTAGCGCGCGAATTTCTCGATGTCGGCAAAGATCTCCCGCGCCTTCTCCTCGGGAATGCCGTTGCGCACGCACCCTTGCACAAAGCGGGCCTCCATCTCCGCCATGACCTCGGGCTTTTTCTTGCCCATGGCCCGGCGGAGCAGATCGGCCTCGCCCAAGGTGAAACCCGCCAACCGCTGCGCAAGCAGCATGATCTGGTCCTGATAGATGGGGAGGCCGTAGGTTTCCTTGAGCACTTCTTCCGCGGCCGGGTGGGGGTACACCACGGGTTGGCGGCCGTGCTTGCGCTCGATGTAATCGTCCACCATCCCCGAGTCCAGCGGGCCCGGGCGGTACAGGGCCAAAATGGCGATGAGGTCGCGGAATTCGGAGGGCTCAAGCCGGCGGATGAGGGCCCGCATCCCCGGCGACTCCAACTGGAACACCCCCGTGGTCTCCCCACTGCGCAAAAGCGCGTAGGTCGCGGGGTCGTCCAGGGGGATGGAGTGGAGGTCAACGCATACCTTGAGGCGCTGCTCCACGAGTTTCAGCACGTCGTCCAAAATCGTGAGGTTGCGCAGCCCCAAAAAGTCCATTTTGAGGAGCCCCAAGGCCTCCAGGTCGTGCATGTCGAACTGGGTGACGAACTGCCCATCGGAGATGCGCAGCAGAGGCACGTACTTCTCCAGCGGCTCGGGGGAGATGACCACCCCCGCCGCATGGGTGGAGGCGTTGCGCAACAGCCCCTCCAGCTTCAAACCGATCTCCAGCACCTTGCGCACTTCTTCGTCCTTTTCCGCTTGCTGCTGAAGGAGGGGGGTTTGCTCGAGGGCCTGGGAGAGGGGAGCGCCCATGGGCACCAATTTGGCCAGGCGGTCGGCTTTTTCGTACGGAAGCCCCAGGACGCGGGCCACGTCCCGCACCACCGAGCGGGAGGCCATGCGGTCGAAGGTACCGATCTGGGCCAGGTGATCCCGCCCATACTTCTCAGCCACGTACTCGATCACCCGCTCCCGGCCGCGGATGCAGAAGTCCATGTCGATGTCGGGAAGGCTGACCCGGTCCGGGTTGAGGAACCGCTCGAACAAGAGCCCAAAGCGAAGGGGGTCCACTTCGGTGATGCCGAGGGCATAGGCCACGAGGGATCCCGCGGAAGAACCCCGGCCCGGTCCCACAGGAATCCCTTGGGATTTGGCAAAGCGCACGATGTCCGCCACGATGAGGAAGTAGCCCGCCAGGTTGGTGCGTTCGATCACGGAAAGCTCGTAAGTCAGGCGCTCTTGCACCTCCGCCGGCAAGGGGTCGCCGTAGCGCCGCCGCGCCCCTTCCCAGGCCCAACGGGCCAGTTCCTCTTGCAGGGGGGCCTCGGTGGGGTAACGGGGCAGCAGCCGCTGATCAAACTGCAGCCTCAGTTCACACATTTCCGCGATGGCCAGCGTGGTCTCCAACGCCTGGGGCGCTTCCCGAAAGCGCTCCCGCATTTCTTCCTCGCTTTGGAAGTGGTAGCCCTCGCCTTCGAAGCTGCGCGCATCGGGGTCGGAGATCTTCTTGCCCGCTTGGATGTTGATGAGCACCTGGTGCGCCTCACGGTCCGCGGCGTCGAGGTAGTGGATGTCGCCGGTGGCCACCACGGGAAGCCCGAGGTCGTGCGCCAGCCTAAGTTGCTGGCGCACAAGCCGATCGTACTTTTCCAGCCCGTGGTGCTGCAGCTCCAAAAAGAAGCGGTGGGGGAAGATCTCGGCGAGTTGGCCCGCGATCTTGGCTGCCGCGTCGCGGCGCCCCTGGTGGAGAAGCCTCTGCACCTGTCCCGATTCGCACGCGGACAGGGCAATCAGCCCGGCGGATTTTTCCGCAAGAAGCTCCCAGTCCACCCGCGGCTTGTGGTAAAAGCCTTCCGTGTGCGCGCGGTACACCAACGAGACCAGATTGGTCCAGCCCTGTTCGTTGGCGGCAAGGAGCACGAGGTGGTAAGGGCCTTGTCCCTGTTGGGGTTCACGGGCGAACCGCGACCCAGAGGCGATGTACAGTTCGCAGCCCAAGATGGGTTTGACCCCGTACTCTTCGCACGCTTTGTAGAACTTGACCGCGCCGGAGAGGACCCCGTGGTCGGTCAGGGCGAGGGCCGGCATGCCCAAAGCCTGTGCCCGTGCGGCCAACTCCCGCACACGGGCCATCCCGTCCAAAAGCGAGTACTCGGAGTGGACGTGCAGGTGAACGAAGGCCATGCTACCTCCTGATGAGGATGATCCGCTCTTCGTCCGGGTATCCCCAGTGCAGCTTAAGTCGCGCTTCCCGTTCGATCACTTCCGGTCGGTCGGCCTCGGCCAACCGCTGCCTCAGCTCCGCGATGCGCTCCTGCTCCCGGGCTTGCTGCAAAGCTAACCGCTCCAGTTCCTTCTCCGTACGCACAATGGCGTAAAGCCGCGAGCCAAACACCCACCCCAGGCCCAGGAGAACGAGGGCCACACCAAGGAAAGCGGCGCGTTCTCTAGGCCCCGCGCGTGGGCCAAGCCGCCATGGGCGGTGCATAGACGTCCTCGATGCGCAAAAGCTCGTTGTACTTGGCGATGCGCTCCGAGCGGGAAAGCGACCCCGTCTTGATCTGCCCACAACCCGTGCCCACCGCGAAGTGGGCGATGGAGGTGTCCTCCGTCTCCCCGGAGCGGTGGGAAATCACCTGGGCGTAGCCCGCCTTGTTCGCGAGCTCCATCGTCTCCAGGGTTTCCGTCACCGTACCGATCTGGTTGAGTTTGATGAGGATGGCATTGGCCACGCCAAGGCGAATGCCCTTGGCCAGCCGCTCGGGGTTGGTGACAAAAATGTCATCCCCCACGATCTGGATCTTGTTTTTCAGCTCCTGGGTGAGCAGAACCCAGCCCTCCCAGTCCTCTTCAGCCATGCCGTCCTCAATGGAGACGATGGGGTATTGGCTCACCCACTCCTTGTACAGTTCCACGAGGTCCCGGGCGGAGCGGGCGCCGTTGAGGTGGTAAACCCCGTCTTTGAAAAAGTGGTTGGCGGCGCAGTCCAAGGCCAGGGCCACGTGCTCCCCCGGCCGGTAGCCGGCCTCCTCGATGGCCCGCACGAGGAATTTCAACGCCTCTTCGTCGGAGGGGAGGCGTGGGGCAAAGCCCCCTTCGTCGCCCACGGCCACGGAGTGGCCCGCCGCTTTGAGCAGTTTGCGCAGGGTGTGGAACACCTCCGCCCCCATGCGCAGGGCTTCGGCGAAGGTGGTCGCCCCCACCGGCACGATCATGAACTCTTGGATGGCCAAATTGCTGTCGGCGTGGGCTCCGCCGTTGATGACGTTCATCAAGGGGACGGGCATCTTGCCGCTGCGGGCCCCGGCCAAATACTTAAACAAGGGCAATTCCAGTGAGGCGGCGGCAGCGTGGGCGACAGCCAGCGATACACCCAAGATGGCGTTGGCGCCCAGCCGGGCCTTGTTGGGCGTCCCATCCAACTCCTTGAGGACCTCGTCGATCTCCTCTTGCCAAAGGGGATCCATGCCCACGATCTCGGGGGCAATGGTTTCGTTGACGTTCTGCACGGCTTTTTGCACGCCCTTGCCGTGGTAGCGCGGGCCTCCATCGCGGAGTTCCAGGGCTTCGTAGGTGCCCGTGGAGGCGCCTGAAGGTACGGCCGCCCGTCCGACCGTGCCGTCTTCCAGCGTGACCTCGACCTCTACGGTGGGGTTGCCACGGGAGTCGAGGATTTCCCGTGCCCATACGTCGATGATGCAGTTGTCCATGGGATTCACCTCGGAAAGAGTCTACCGGGGTGGGGAGGCCCGGCCAAGGAAGCGTGTCTTGGGGTTAGAGGCGGCCGCGCAGACGGGGGTCCAAAGCGTCCCGGAGCCCGTCGCCGAGGAGGTTGAACCCCAGCACAGCCAGGGCGATGGCCACCCCGGGGAAGATCGGGTAGTGCGGGGCCACGCGGATGTACAGCTGGCTTCGGCCGAGCATCGTCCCCCACTCCGGAGCAGGGGGCTGGGCCCCCAATCCCAAATACCCCAAACCCGACGCCCATAAAATGGCCGAGGCCATCTGCAAGGTGGACAACACGATGATCGGGGCCATACAGTTGGGCAGGATGTGGCGGACGATGACGTAGAAGCTGTTGGCTCCCGAAGCGCGGGCGGCCTCGATGAATTCCCGTTCGCGAATCTCCAAAACCGCCCCGCGCACCACCCGCACATAGGTGGGGATGAAGGAAATGCCCACAGCGAGCATGGCGTTCCACAGGCCTGGGCCTAGGACAGCCACCACCACAATGGCCAAAAGTATCCCGGGAAAGGCCATCATGATGTCCACCACGCGCTGAACGAGGATGTCCGTGGCCCCGCCAAAGAATCCGGAAACAGCACCAATCGGGGTTCCCAAAACCAACCCCATGGCCACCGACAGGATGGCCATCATCAAAGAAACCCTGGTTCCAAAGATAATGCGGCTCAACAAATCACGGCCAAGTTCGTCCGTACCCAGGAGGTGCTTGGCTGAAGGGGGAGAAAGCCTGTCCCGAAGGGAGAACTTTAAGGGGTCATGGGGAGCAAGATGGGGGGCAAAGGCGGCAAGAACCAAGAAGAAAAGGACAACCAGTGCGCCCCATAGGGCAAGGCGGTGCCTAACCAGTCTCCGCAGCATGGCCGTTAATCATAGCGAATCCGGGGGTTGATCAGGCCGTAGAGGAGGTCTACAGCCAAATTGAGGAAGACGAAGGCCAAGGCCAGGATGAGAACAGCTCCCTGCACAACGGGATAATCCCGGGCGGAGATGGAGTCCACAAGGAGCCTCCCTACCCCCGGCCAAGCAAACACGTTTTCCGTGAGGACAGCGCCGGAAAGAAGAGCGCCAAACCGCAGGCCGATCACAGTCACAATGGGGATGAGGGCGTTCTTGAGGGCGTGGCGCCAGATTACGGTGCGTTCTCGCAGCCCCTTGGCCCGGGCGGTAGTGATGTACTCGTAGCGCAGGACCTCAAGGAGGGTAGAGCGGGTGAAGCGAGCGAACAAGGCCAACGAAGAGGCGGCCAAGGTAACCGAGGGCAAGACAAGATGAGCCAAGCTGCCCCGCCCAGCCGCTGGCAACCACCCCAATTTCAAGGAAAAAAGGAGCATCAGCATCAAACCCAGCCAGAACACCGGGAGGGAAAGGCCAAGGGTGGAGAAGAGAGCGCTTAAATAGTCGAAAACGGTGTAGGGCTTGGCGGCGGAAACTATCCCCGCCAATAGCCCAATGACGACGGACAAGAACATGCTGGCCAAAGTGAGCTCGAAGGTGGCTCCGAGGCGCTCCAAGACCTCGGTCATCACCGGCCTTCCTGTCCGGATGGACTTTCCGAGGTTGCCGCGCAGGAGCTCAGCCATAAACATGGCATACTGCTGGTGGATCGGCTTATTTAAGCCGTACTCCTCCCTGATTCGTTCAATCAGCTCTTGGGTGGCGTGGACGCCGGCCATGGCCAAAGCCGGATCGCCGGGGAGCATACGCAGAATCCCAAAGATCAGCATGCTCACCCCAATGAGGGTGGGCAAGACCAATAGGGCGCGTCTGACCACGTACTGGACCATGGGGCAAAGAAAAAGGGAGAGGGGCCAAAGCCCCCCTCCCCAACTTCCGTTACTGATCCAGCCAGGCCCGGTGAGCCAAGATGTACTCCCGGGGGTGATGGATCAACCCCTTGGCCACGGTCCGCTGGGCGTTGAGCTGCTCCTCGTAGTGAAGGAACAACCAGGCCGCATCCTCCCAAAGGGTCTTGATGGCTTCGGCATAGATGGCCTTGCGGGCTTCGGGATCGGTCTCAACCCGTCCAGCCTCCAAAAGCCTGTCCACTTCGGGGTTGGAATAAAAGCTGAAGTTATTGCCTTTGGGAGGCCATTCTCCGGAGTGGAACAGGGCGAACAGGCCGTAGTCAGCGTCCAAGGTCACGCAGCCCCAGCCCAAGAGGTACAGGTCAAAGTCCGCCTCCTCCACAGGCCGGCGTAGGAACGCAAGATACGCCGCCCACTCCATGGTGATGAGCTCGGCCTCGATTCCCACCTCACCCAAATAGGCCTGAACGGCCTCAGCGATGGCCGCGTCCATCATGTATCGCCCCGTGGGGTGGTAGAGCTTGACCTTCAGGCCCTTGGGGTAGCCGGCTTCAGCCAAAAGCTGTCTCGCCTTCTCTGGATCGTACGTGTACACCTCTTGCTCGGAGTACCCGAAGATCAAGGGCATGATGGGCGCGGTGGATACGCCACCCACACCTCCCAAAACCTCCTTGACGATGGCTTCCTTGTCCACAGCGTAGTTCAGGGCCTGGCGTACGCGCACATCGGTCCAGGGAGCCTTTTGATGGTGGAAGCCGATGTAGATCGTTCTGACGCTCGGGATTTTTACCACCTCAAGACCAGGTATTGCGGCAATGCGCGGGGCATCCAGGGGTGGGACCCTCATGATGGCGTGGACTTGGCCGGTCTCCAAAAGCACGAGCCTTGTGGCATCGGAGGGCACCACCAAGAACTTCACGGCGTCGAGATAAGGCTTTTGCCCCCAGTATTGATCGTTTCTCACAATCCGGACGTATTCGCCCCGGACCCACTTGTCGAACTTGAACGGTCCAGTGCCCACCGGCTCCATGATCTCCTTGTCCCCCACCTCCGCGATCTGCTTGGGGCTGACCATGGCCACGAAGTTGTGCGTAAGGTGGGCCAAAATCGGAGCAAACGGCATGTCCATGTTGAACCGGACCGTGTATTCATCGACCACCTCGATGGTCTGAACCCGCGGGTAGAGGAGGAACTTGTAGATGGCGTTACGGAACCGCTCCAGGTTGACCTTCACCGCCTCCGCGTTGAACGGAGTTCCGTCGTGGAAAAACACGCCCTTGCGGAGATAGAGGGTGAGGGTCCGGGCGTCCTCGGAGAACTCCCAGCTTTCGGCCAGGAGCGGAGCGACCTCCAGGTCTTCGGTCATCAAAAGAAGCGTTTCAGCGATATGGGTAAGCACCATCCCCGCTGGCGCGGACAGGATTTTGTTGGGGGTCGAGGGACTCAGGGTCCGTTCCGAAAGCAAGGACCATTTCCCCGCCCAGCTTGGGGGTTTGTGCCCATCCCACAAACCCGATCACCAAAACCAGCCACACAAGTTTCTTCATCGCTATCCCCCCTTAGATGAGAATTGTTTGACACTAACTTGCCCATTCCCCAAAAACTTTGTTACCCTCCGACTTCCGATCATCACCTCCTTTCCGTAAGCCCGGAAGATCGCCCGGCATTCTACAAGGTTGAGGACGTCTTGTGAAGGGGGCCTTCCGGGCCCAAGGAAGAGCCACGGGGGAACGGCTGGATTACACTCTGTGCCCGAAACGGGGGTCCAAGGCATCCCGCAGGCCGTCCCCTACGAAATTGAAGCACAAAACGGTCAGGAAGATGAACAGGCCTGGAAAGAGGGCCACGTAAATCCCGTTGGGGTAATACAGAAATTCCTGAGCGCGGGAAAGCATGTTGCCCCAGGACACAGCCGGGGGTTGAATGCCCAACCCCAAGAAAGAAAGCCCGGATTCGATGAGGATGGCTTCCCCCACCATCAACGTGGCTTGAACAATCATGACGTGAGCAGCGTTGGGCAAAAGATAACGGAAGATGATCCTCCAGCGGGAAGCTCCAATCGCCCTTCCGGCTTCCACAAATGCCCTTTCTCGCAAACTCAGGACCTCCCCCCGCACCAGGCGAAACGCCCCCATCCAAGACAAAGCTGTGATCACCACGATGATAATCACGATGCTCTTTGCTGCTCCAAGAGCCTCGCTTAACCAAATAGCAAAGCCCACTTCCCGGCTAGCCAAAAGGCCGCTCAGAATCAATAGCAAAGGGAATTGGGGAATGGAAAGCATGGTGTCCACGAATCGACTAAATAAGGAATCCAGCTTTCCCCCTATCACGGTGATTGCTGCCCCCAAAATACCCCCCAGCAGAGTAGAAGCCAGCCCTGCTACGAACCCTACCAAGAGGGAAACCCTTCCCCCATACAACACCCGGGTAAGAATGTCCCTTCCGAGGTCATCGGTCCCAAACGGGTGTACCCCACACTTCCAAAATAAAACGTTAGGGCGCACGCAGCGAGGCAAGGCACGGGGGTCTGCCGGCACAGCGAGACTTGGCGCACTGAATCGCAACCGCAAGTTACTCCGGGAGAAATCATACGGGGAAATCCAGGGTGCCAAGGCTGCGCCCAAACCGAGCACAAGAAGTACAGTTCCGCCGAAGAGGGCTAAGCGATGGCGACGGAACCTGCGCCAGGTCAATCCCCAAACTGACTCTGTTCTTTTACTGTTGCTGGATTTCGCCCCAATCTCAGTCATAGCGAATCCGCGGATCGACTACAGCATAGGCAATATCAGCGAGAAGGTTGAACACCAGGATTAACAAGGCGATGAACATCAAGGCGACCATAGCTACGTTGTAGTCGTTGGCAATGATGGAATCATAGATAGCCCGTCCCATACCTGGCCAGTTAAACACCGTTTCAGTAAGCACAGCTCCAGAAAAGATCGAGGGGATGGCCAAGCCGACCAAAGTAATGATGGGGAGGATTGCGTTCCGCAGTGCGTGCCGATACGTGATTGTGCGCTCGTCCAAGCCCTTCGCTCGTGCTGTGCGCACATAATCCAGATTCAGCACCTCCAACATGGAACTGCGCATGAACCGAGTCCAGGAGGCCATCTGGAGAGAAGAGAGAGCGGCCACCGGAAGCACCAAGTGCCGTAAACGGTCCACAAATTGAGCCCATCCCCCCTCAACCCCCGGGGTTTGCAAACTTCCCGCAGGAAGCACCTTCCACCACACGGCGAAAAGGTAAATGAGCATGATCCCCAGCCAGAAAATGGGCACAGAAATTCCGATGAAGTTCACAAAAGTGATGGTGTAGTCTAGGACGCTATGCTGGCGCAGAGCAGAAATGACGCCCGCGGGTAGGGCCACCATCAAAGCCACGAGAAGGGAGAGGCCCGACAACACAAGGGTGTTGGGCATGCGGTAGCGAAAGATGTACTCAGCAGCAGGCATGCCGTAACGGCGGGACGGCCCAAAATCCCCTTGCACAGCACGGGCCAACCAATACCAGTATCGGATATACCACGGTTTGTCCAAGCCATAGAGTTTGATCAGGCGCTCGTAGTCCGCCTGGGTAAACCCTGGATTGCCAAATCGCAGCTCGTCGATGGGGTCGCCTGGTTTGAGAGCCAAAAGGCCGTAGACGACCACCGAGATCAAGAACATGGTGGGAACCATCTGAAGTATCCGCCGCACAAGATACGCGAACATCTCACAAGAAGTTACACGGCCTGATGAAAGCGCTGCATGGTTCCTCGCCTTGCCAGAATGGGGGCGCTCTCGAAGACAAGCCTTTGTCGCTCATTATGGAGGGAACAGGGGAGGGGCGCGTAGCGCCGCCCCTCCCCACCTTGTCGGTCACTTGCACGCACACGCTTCGCAGTCACACCGATCTGCGCAGCAGAAAAGAACGCAATCCTTCGCTATGCAGAGTCAAAGCTTGCGAGCGCCTCGCTGTTCCCAACCCCACATCCAGGCGTTCCAGAACGGGGTGCGGGTGACCGCCGTGCCCTTGACGTAGTTCACCAGCCCGATCTTGGCGGTGATGATCTCCACCCGTTCGTAGAGCGGAACAAACGGGAGCTCACGGTTGAAGATGACCTGCATTTCTCGGATGAGGGCAGACCGCTTGTCCAGGTCAAACTCGCTCAGGGCAGCGAAGTGCAAGCGGTCATACTCCTCGTTTATCCAGCCCGTGACGTTACTCCCCGCAAAGGCGTTGCCACGTCGCGGCACGTTGTCCCAGAGCTCGGGGGTACGAGGATCATCGCCCCAGAGCTCTCCGGAAAGTTCATCAGCAGGAACCTCGCCCATCCCTCCAGCGGAGGCGAACTCGATGATGCCGGGGAAGGTACAGAGGGAGCCTCCGTTCACAAACTCGGTGCTGAAGAGGACCGCAGCCGGAAGGTTGGAGGGCTCAAGAAGGATCCCAACCTCGCGGAGATACTCAAGGAGGAGTTCCTGGGTCCGCACCCGGAATGGAGCGGGGGTGGTGACATGGGGCAACCGGAACTCCACCTTGCGGCCATCTTCGGTGATTCGATCAAGAATACCGTTCCCGTCTGTATCTGCCCAACCAAGCTCAGCAAGGAGGGCCCTGGCTGCCTCTGGATCATAGGGCCATTCGTAAAGATCAGGGTTGAATCCAAAGTCACCGCGGACGACAAAAGAGTTGGAAACGATGGCCCCAGGGAACACAGCCGCAGCCAAAGATTCCCGATCGATGGCTTGGATGATGGCCTGACGGGTCCGAGGATCGTGGAGCAGAAGGTCACGGGCTATGGAACAGCCTTCGTCACCATAGCGTGGGTGACCGAAGTTGTTGAAGTTCAGTTGTTCGATGAAACCGGAGGGGGAGACCTCCACGGTAAACACCCCCTGCCCCTGGGCTTGCAGCACAGCAGGGTCGTAGCCCGCCAGGGCGATGTCATCCGTGGCATCCAGTTCGCCGGCGAACAAGGCGGCCAGGAGCGTCGGCTCATGAATGATGAAACGGACGATAACCTCCTGCACGTAGCTCTCCACAGGCCCTGGGGGCTTGAAGAAGAAGTCCGTGCGGCGGACACCCCGAATGAACTGGTTCTTTTGCCACTCCACGAACTTGAAAGGTCCACTCCCCACCACCTTGGCCGGATCCCGTCCTGTGGCGGGGTCGGCCCCCAAGAACTTGGCCGTGATGATCTCTGCGGCCTTGGTCGGATTGGCCTCCGCTTCCTGCACGGCTTCGCGGAAGATCGGCTCCCAAATGTGCTTGGGGGCAATGTCGTAGAACCGAGCCAAACCAATGCGCCCCGTCGGGCTAGCGTAGAACAGGTTGGGTTCCTTGTAGACAATGGTGAAATTCTTGTCATCATGGACGCGAATCTCCTCAATGATGTTGGAGAACGTGCGGAACGTCACGGGAATCAATGGGTGGTTCTGGACTTCAAACGTGAACAGGACGTCCGCAGTAGTAATGGGAACCCCATCGGACCAGTAAGCATCGTCGCGAATGGTCCAATCTACTTCTTGACGGACGAAGTTGCCGGCCGCATCGCGAACAATGCGAAGGCGACCGTTGGCCTCGGAAGGGATCTCGGTGGCCAGCCCTGGTAGCAAGTTGCCTTCGGTGTCAAAAAACGTCAGCCCAATGAAAAACAGGGCCATAACGTTCTCTTTCGTGTCGGCAGCTCCCTCCCACGGGTTCAACTGGTCAGGCTCCTGCGTCGCTCCAATAATAATGTTGTTTTCCGCAGGTCCTCCCCAGGCAATCAAGCCCAATGCCACCACAAAGACCGCAATTCCAATCCCGCGCATCCTGCGTACACCTCCTTAAGGTTCAGTTTGTAAAACAGCCGTCTGTGCCCTCCTTAACACCAAGGTTTTTGCTTTCCCACCTCCTTGGGCGGCTTGGCGTCTTCTCCGGGTTTTACGACCACCCATGAACATTATAGCAAGGCGGCCATCTTAGGGAAGGGCAAAGACCTCGAACGGAAGGTTGCACCAAAAAGAGGCCCGGCTTTGCGCCGGGCCTCTGCGGAAACCAGCTTGAAGTTTACGGCCCTTCCAAGGCGCCGATCGTGGTCTGCCAGAACACGATGCGCACAAACTCCGTGTAGGAGAGGGCGGTGCCAATGCGGAAGTTCAGGCTGGGTACAAACGGACCTGTGTACCCTTCCGGCACACCTACCACGAAGGGGTTCGTGGGTGGGTTCACCATGAGCTGCCGCAAACGCACAAACCCTGGC
>FWWL01002250.1_pt1 | contig 41334 bp, 36 predicted proteins | sample 2228331 | NCBI WGS metagenome assembly FWWL01 (sample SAMEA103939775, study PRJEB20133) | metagenome
GAGTTGATAAGGTGCGAACCGTTGCTCCGCTGTACCATCGGAGTGTCTTGCACACGAACAAGTGTACCACAAAGAGCGGATGTTGGCAAGCGGAAGCAGCACACCACCGTGGGCTGAAGCCGCTGAAGCGGGGGCGTTCATCCCACCGCTGAAGCGGGTGGGCTTCCCGCCCTGAAGGGTAAACAACCGTGAGCAACTGGCGCACAGTGATCGAGTCGCGTCCTGCGCCCTGGAAACCTGGGAGGATGCTGGCAACCGGATCGTCGAGCGCCAGCTGCCCGGCTTCTACGAGGAGCATGACGGCACTTGCCGTCATTGGCTTCCCGATCGAGGCGATATGGAACAGGCTGTTGCCGTTGACTGGCGCAGCATCGGGCGCCGGCGCGCTGCCGCCGCCATAGAACTCGCCCGCGAGTCGCCCGTGGTGCAGAACGACCGAGGCGATAGCTGTCACAATTCCTTCGTCAAGCCAGTGTTGCAGGATTCCAAATGCGCGCTGGAGTCGTTCCGGATCAAGAGTGGCTCTGGTATGTGTCATAAGAGTTTCTCCCTCGGTTCATGAAGCAGCATTCGCGCAGCATTCCTGCGTTCACCGGTCACTCCTTGCCTTCAACCTTCCACGTTATGCCGCCGCATCCGCCAGGCCAGCACTCCCCCCAGTGCGATCGTCTCCATCGCCGAGGTAAGCGCAAACGCCGCCGGAATCGCGACCACGCCCCACGGTTCGATCCACAGCCAGATCAACGCGCCGCGTCCTGCGAGTTGCGCACAGTTCGTCACCAGCGGCGTCTGCGTATCGTGCAGCGCAATCAGTCCGCGCGTCAGCACTTCGGTGGCCACATAGACCGGCAGCCCTGCGACATACACCACAAGCAGCAGGGTTGTCAGATCGCCCGCAGCGGCGTCGAAACGACCACGTTCGAACAGCAGACGAACGAGAGGGCGGCCGATTAATGCCAGCAAGAGCGCACATCCAATCGCCAGGATCGTGGCAACTGCCAGCGCTCCAACCAGTGTGCTTCGCATACGCGCCCATTCTCTGCGCGCCGCAAAGGCGGCAATGCGCGGGAATGCCGCCTGGGCGAGCGCAACGCCGATTAACCGGAGTGGTACGCCCATCAACAGACCAGCGTTGAAGAGCGCCGGCAGCGCCCCCGGCTCTCGCGCCAGCGATGCAAAGGCTGTATCGACGATGCCGCCGGCATAGTTCACCCCGGACGACAACCCGTTTGGCGCCAGCAGACGAACCATGCGACGCAGCCGCGTGTCCTGCAGATCCCACGCCGGTCGCACCCGAAAGCGATTGGCGCGCAGTCCGGGCCAGAGAATGGCCAGTTGCAGGACGGCATCGCCAAGGACGCCGAACGTCGGACCGTAGATGCCGACGCCAGGGATGAAACGCGCCGCCAGAATACCGCCAATCATCGTGACATTGTGCGTCACGATCGAGATGGCGGTCAACAGAAACTGATTGCGTGCATTCAACACGGCGATGGCAACACTCGCCAGCACAACCAGCACAAGTTGCGCCAGCATGATCCGCGTGAGCGCCACAGTCAGTGCAGCAGTTTCTGCATCGAAACCAGGAGCAAGGACAGATTGCACAAAGAAGGGGGCAAAGACAATGCAAATGAGCACAACCAGCGAAATAGCGACAGTCAGGGTCGTTGCCGCCAGGCTTACCAGCCGCTGCTCAGCAGCATCGCCGGCGTCGCGCCGCGCGCCGAGCAGCGCCGGTATCATTGCGTTCGACAGCGCGCCGCCGCTGATCAGGCTGGCGATCGTATCGGGCAGGCGAAAGGCGGCATAGTAGGCGCTCGCTTCCATCCCTGCGCCGAACTCGGCGTTGAAGAGCGCCTGACGCACCACGCCCAACCCGGCTGATAGCACATACGCGGAAGTGAAAAGGATCGTCCCTTCGGCGATACTGAATTCGCGCCGGATCATCGATCGACGGCAGCTCGCAGTGCGCGAATGTTGCCCCATGGCGCTGTCGTTGGCATCACGCAACCGGTCGAGAGGCAGACGCGCCGTCCACCCAACGCCTCAATCGCCTGTTGCGCCAGTGATTGCACCGTCGCCGGCGAACCTTCGACAATATCGCGCTGGCTCAGTCCACCGACAACCATGCCCGGAAAGCGGCGCGCGCCTTCGACGAGATCAGGTCCGGTATCACGGTCGTGCCAGTTGAGCGCCTGCGCCGGATACTCTGCCGCAATGTCGAAGTACGAATGGAGACCGTGCAGGTGGAGCAGAATGAACGGCGGTTTTCCCTGGGCGGCACTTGCTGCATGCGCCGCTTCGAGAATGCGCAGATCGAGCGGACGGCACACCTCGCGATACTCGGTTTCACTGATGACATCGGCAGTGCAGCGCTGCATGGCGTAGAAGATGCCATCGGCGCCTGCCTGCAATGCAGCGGCGACGAAACGGACGGTTGTTTCGGCGATTGCCTCGAGTGCGGTGAGCAGGTCGGATCGGTGACGCCGGAGATGGACGATATCCATCCCGCCGCCGATCAGGTTCTTTGCCTGGCTGATCGGGCTGAACACCGTCGCCAGCAACGGTACGTCCGGATCGATCAGTTCGCGGGTGCGACGGATGGCGACCAGGTGGGCGCCGAGAGCCCCTGCGTGTGGATCGAGTGGCTCGATGCGTCGCCAGTCGGCAGCAATGCTGACCGGACGCGCGATATAGTCACTGGTTCCTTCGGAGTGCCCACGGTACGCCACGCGGCACCCCCAATCCTCGACGCAAAAACTGCTGGATGGCGTGAGTTTCACGAAGTCCCAGTCGTACCGGGTCTGGAACTCGGCAACCGACGCCGCCAGCTGCTCGGGGTCCTGATCATCGACCGGAAAATGCCGCCACAACGCGACCGGCGGACGGTCAACCGCTTCTCCACGTAGTGCAGCAGCGAGACGTTCACGTCGAGTCATTGGCATGGTGCACCTCTCATAATTGTGAAAGACATCTGGCGCAGAGTGCGGCAATGTCGCTCTCAGAGACGCCGCGCCCGTTCGACGTCGTCGGTGCAGAGGGTGTGAGAACGCAATGCCAGGTGATCAATCATCTGCAATGACGTTGCGAAGATTGAAGGTCACACGTGCCGACACGAATCGATCCACACACGATGCTGCTCGGCTTGTGCAACAGACGTCTGATGTCAGTTTCTTCCATATGGTACCACGGGTCTGGGGATCGGTCATCGACCTGCAGCAGAGACATACAGTAACGTGAGTTCGGGATAAGGGCTCTCGTTGCCTGACCCGAACTCACGTTAAGTTAGCATACCAATCAGTAATAACAGTCCGCCCAGCACTCGTTCCAGCCGACGCCTGCACGCTGCGCGTTTGAGTGTCGTTTTGGTTGTTTAGCGTTCTGAGCAAACAGTCGCGCCGTGCGTTCAATGGGCGTGCGGACGCGGCTGAACGTTACGTTGGGCTGCACTCTGTCCGTTTGCTTCCAGGCGCCTTTTGTCTTTGCTGCCATTCTGCGCTATGATTCTTTCCAACAGTTTGCGGAGGCAGGATGATGAGCGAGTTGATAACCGAAGTCATCAACGGTGAACGCTACCAGTATTACCCCTTGGGCCAGCATGTCGTGCGCGCGGTCGGGGTATGCGGCGGACGCCCGACCTTCAAGTATACCCGCATAGAGATTACGGGAACGCTCGATCGCCTGGCGGCTGGTGAAAGCCTGGATACGATTGTCGCTGGCTATCATGGGCGAGTCTCGCGCGAAGCCGTGATCGAAGCGGTTCAGATTGTGACTGACCTGTTCTTGAAGACCTTGCCTGCGCTTGAGCCGGCTTGATGCTCGTGCTGGACGAACAGCTGTTGGGACGTGACCTCGAGAGCGCACTTGCGCGGTGGTATCGTGGCACTGTTCTCTTCATCACCGATTTGCGCCCTGGCGCTGTCATCAAAGATGATGCGATTCCGGTCTTGCTTCGGCAGCAGCGCCAGCCAACCTTCCTCACGATCAATGAGAGTGATTTTTGGCGTAAGGTTGCCATTGATGCGCACTTCTGCGTGGTCTGTTTTGCGTTGCCAGACTCGCGGGCAGGCGAGATACCCAATGCGCACGCTCATCAGAGCGCATCACAACGCCATCGCAGCAATCTCCAATCCAAAATCTACAATCTAAAATGGTATCACACGCCTCACGCAGCGCCGCAGGCGCACCCTGCGCCTTTCGCCCTGTGCACATGGACGAGGCATTACAGAGAGCCGTGATGCCACGCTCATTGCACTGGACTGTATGGAGTGCTGAAGCCTGGCTTCAGCACTCCATAGAACGCTCACTGACAATCCAGGGTAACATAACAATCCAGGTAGCCTGCGAAACAAAGTACAATGTACAGAAAAATCAATCCCAGAACTGCCGACTTTTCTGTCACACCGGTGCAACAACGTATAGACGGGCTGATCGGGAGGGACATCATGGACAACATCGATAGCGAAGAGTACAGGGCGTGCATGCCGGTTCGTGTAGAACCTGATTATTTTAATCCCTCGTGCTATCTTCCATATGGTCTGACTGTGGAACATGTACGCAGCGCAATGGAAGACTTCACAGATCTTTTGAGTTTTATAAACCAACAGCTCTTTACAAAAAGAATGCCTCGACTGGAAAGTTTTTTGATGCCAGCCAGTTTTAGTAGTTTTGTTGGGGAATTCATCAATTTCAGAATCCCTGAATACTGTACTCAATTAGTAAAGAATCGGTATCACAATGGGCATCCCGACCTTATACCAAGAGGAATGTTTCCTGGAGATGCAGTTCCATACGCGCAAGAGGGAATTGAAATAAAAAGCTCGAGACACGCCAGTGGTTGGCAAGGACATAATCCGGAGTCAGTCTGGCTTATGGTATTTTACTTTGACAGCAACACTGCGAGCGATCAAATGAGGGGTATCGTGCCCAAACCATTCCGTTTCAAAGGCGTGTACGCTGCCAGACTGGACAAGAGTGACTGGGCGTTTTCCGGTCGATCAGAGACGAGCCGAAGAACGATTACGGCCACCGTCACGAAAAGCGGGATGCACAAAATGAAATCCAACCGGGTATATGAAGATCTAGGCAAAGTGAAGAGATAGTTGCATATCTTTGGAAGCTATCGAAGACAGTGCAGGAATAGCCTGTAAACTCATGACATAGTATTCCTTATGTCTCTCAATGCCGAGAGCAGCATACCCCACCGCTTCAGCTGCAGCAATGGTGGAGCCAGAACCCATGAAAGGGTCCAGGACAATTCCCTCCCCAAGTGGTAAGGCGGTATACACAATCTGGCGAAGAAACGATTGCGGTTTCAGGCTGGGATGGTTTGCTACTGCACGTTCCTTTTGAGGGGTCCGTTCACTCTCGATAACATCCTCAAAGGGGTTGCCATCAGGTTTTCGGCGCAGACCCCCTGTCTGAAAATGCCTGAGACATTCACCTACGGTCATCTCTTTGGGGATCGGCTTTCGGAACAATCCCCACGGCTCGTAGCACCCACGGGGCATTGAGCAAACTCCAGGAAATTCTTCTTCGGCATTCTTCGGTCTGTCACCACCTCGCAGTGTTCTAACCAGCCTGATAATCTGACCGCGAAATTCCAGCCCTGCGTCGATCAGAGATGCAAAGACTGGTTGGGAAAGGAATACATTTGATGCAAGAAAGATATGTCCTCCAGGACGCAACACATGCAACGCCAGCAAAGCCCACTCGTAAAAGTACTGCTGCAGTCGGGCTCTTTCTTTTTGATTGAGCGCCGTAAAGCGCGGTAAGGGAGATCGGGCATGCCCGTCGAAGGAAGGCGGAATGCGCCAGATTCCGCCATGACCATTGGATCGCTTCTCCAGTTGTTCAGCATCATACTCTTTTACGCCATAGGGAGGATCGGTAACGATTGCATGAATACTGTTTTCGGGGATCTGTTTCATCCAGTCGAAACAGTCGGCGTGGATGACCAGTGAACGGGCAAATGAATGAACCTCATAATCAAAAGCAAACGTCTGCTTGAGTTGTGTTCCTGTCATTGCGATCACCTACTCGCCAATCGCTTCACCGAGTTGATAGACCGGACTGATCTCGCGGAGGAACTGTCCTACCGCCTGTCTTTCGTGGTCATTTGCCGCCAATAGTTTCTCGAAGTCCGACAGGCTGAGGAGAATCGCCTGCGGCAACCCCCGACGTTTGACGACATAACGCGAGTCGTTCTGGATGACATCATCGAGAATGCGACCAAAGTTATTCTGAGCGACTGTTGAAGAGATGATTTTCGTAGCCATCTGTTCTCCAATTTGCTAATTTAGCCAAATTGTATAGTCGGACGGCGGGTTTGTCAAGAGTCCACTATCCTTGCACTTTTAACCACCGTTACGCTGCCAGGAGGCGAGCAATGGCAGCGAAGGCTTCCTGATGCTGAAACTGCTGGCGCAGCCAATTGAGCAGATGCACCCAGTGGGCACGCTGGATGGCGCGCTGGGCGTCGCCAATGGTGACGTGCCGGTCCGCTGTGGCGGCCAGGCGTGCGCGCTCCTCCTCCAGAAAGACGTAGGCCGCCAGCACCAGGGTCCAGAAGCGGAGGATGGCCGTCGCACGCATCAGTTGGTACTGGTCGAGGCCACGCAGGTCTTTCGTATCGGCGAACAGCACCTCACTATCCCACCGGACGGCCAGGTGTCCGATGAGGGTCGCTGCATCCGCGTCCAGGTCACTCGAGGCCCAGCAACGCACCTCCTTGACGGGCGCCGAGAGCGAATCACGGACCAGGATCACCTGGCAGCGACCCAGGTTGCGTCCGGTGGTGGTGATGGTGGGCACCCGGACGGTACGACCAGGACCCTCCTGCTGTGGCCAGACGACCTCGTGATCGTCCGCGTCGGTGAGCTTGCCGGCGTCGGTCGTCAGATCCTGCCAGCGCCAGCCGTTTTTGGCCTCTGGGTCGTTGATGCGCATCAGGCGGTTGGCTGTCAGCCCACAGCTGATATCGAAGCCTCGCGCCTGTGCGCGACTCCAGATCGTCTTGGCGCTGTACCAGCTGTCGAGCAGCACGTGGGTGTGGGGCTCAGCAGCCGGCTCGAAGCCGCGGATGCGCTCGACCATCAGGTCAACCTTGCGGGCACAGGGCACGCCCTCCGCCGTGCAGACCGCCTGCTGACGATACAGCTGTGGCGCCAGCGGGCAGCGGCGTCCGGCCACCACGTAGAGTGCCTGGACTAGGCTCTGCCCGTTCAGCACCCGACGCTCAGTGGTCGCGGAGTGTTTGCCCAAGCCTTCCATTGTCTTGCCGCGTCGCGTGTGCATGGTCGAGTCATCGCCGCTGAGGGAACCGGTCACGCGGGTTGCCTTGGGACGACCGCGTCGGCGTGGGCGCATAGCCCGTTGCTCGGCGTGCCGCGCCGCAACTCGTGGAGCCACCTGCTCACGAAAGCGCTGACACCCGCGTGCTGCGACCGCACTCGCGTCCCACGGCGCCTCGGCCAGAAAGCGACTCAGGCTGGCCACACTCCCGGCCCCGGCAATCGTGCGAAACAGATTGGTGAGCGTGCGCGGGCCCTGACACAGCAACAGCGCCACCAGCATGGTCACGAAATGCCGGTATTGGGGACGCGAAAAGCACTCCCGAAAGGCGCTTGCATCCTGGCGAACCCGCTCATCCACGCATACAAGAGGCATCCGCATCGCGCAGCTCCTGGTTCCAGGTGTGTGCTCACTCCTGTTGTACCGGAAGATGCGCGATGCGGCAAGTCATGCGAACGTTTGGGCGGAATAGTTAAAAGTGCAAGGGTCGTGGAGTCGCCGTTGCGGATTCGTTGACACCCGCGCCTCCGCGGACTACAATACCCGTTATTCTGATTCGGGAGTACGTGTATGGGTCTCTATCCGCCTGATGATCCGTTTCTCATCGATACCTCGCTCTTCGGCATTCCTGTGGTTGTACGCTGGTATGGCGTCATTATTGTGAGCGGTGCGTTGCTGGCGGGATGGATTGCAGCCAGGCGCGCGCAGCGGCGCGGGTATGATCCCGAGCATGTCTGGAATCTGTTGCTCGCTGGCATGGTCTTCGGCATTATCGGCGCGCGCGCGTACTATGTGCTGTTCGAATGGCCCCGTTTCGCCGGCGCCTCCTGGCTGGAGATTATCAACCCGGCGACCGGAGGTCTCGCAATCCACGGCGCTCTGATTGGGGCGCTGGTTGCAGCAGCGCTCTACACGCGCTGGCATCATCTGCCGCTGCGCGTCTTTCTCGACATTTCCATGCCGCCGTTCCTGCTGGCGCAGGCCATCGGTCGGTGGGGCAATTTTATGAACCAGGAGGCGTATGGCGGCCCGACCAATCTTGGATTCGGCGTGCTGATCGATGAGCAGCATCGTATCGGTCCCTACCGCGATATGCAGCAGTTTCCGCCTGATACCTTATTTCACGCCACATTTCTGTACGAGTCGGTGTGGAATGCTGTCGGGTTCGGCGTGCTGATCTGGCTGGAGCAGCGACTGCGCGACTGGTTGCGTCCCCTTGATCTTGCACTGCTCTATGCCATCTGGTACGGGCTGGGGCGCTTCTGGATCGAGGGGTTCCGCACCGACAGCCTGTGCCTGAGCGGAATCGGCGGCGCCTGCGAGGGATCGCTCCGGGTTGCGCAGGTCGTCAGTCTGCTGCTGGTGGCAGGCGGCGTGATTGGATTGCTGATCAATCATCGTTATGCCGCCACCCATACGGCGCAACCGCGGGGCGCCTGATACCAATTGGAATTGAACAAGCCGCATGCGCACGCTCATCAGAGCGCATCACAACGCCATCGCAGCAATCTCCAATCCAAAATCTGCAATCTAAAATGGTATGAGTGAGGCGCGTCTGGCTACCCTCCACGTACAATGCTGATGAACAGCGCTGCCCCTGCGCTCAACAGTGCGATCAGTGCGATTGTGGCGGGTAAGATCAGGGGCCATCCTTCCCATCCGCCGATGGCTGCCGCGATTGTCAGCCCTGCCAGAGCCAGGGTGGCAGACAGGACAATCAGGCCGAGCGCAATGCGTGTGCCTGCCTGCGCAAGTGCCGCCGATGTGCGTCGCGCTTCCAGATCGCGCGTCTGGATGCGCAATTCTCCCTCGTTCAGCCGGTGGAGCAGGGTGCTGATCTGAGCCGGCATGGCGCCGACGATGCCGCGCATTTCTTCCAGTTCGCGCAGTGTGCGCTGAATCTGCGCTTCAGGACCGTTCAGTTCCGCCAGCGCGCGCATGGCGTAGGGCCGCGCGATGCCGAACACATCGAGGTGCGGATCGATCTGCACGCCGATGCCTTCCATCATAATGATTGCCTTGAGCAGCAATGCCAGCGGCGCCGGCAGACGCAGACGGTGACGCTGCAGGAGCGCCAGCAGTTCTTCTCCCATCTCGCGCGCCGATAGTTCTGCCAGTGAACGACCAACGATGTGATCGACAAAACGGCGCATGTCGCGCCGCAACGCCGGAGAGAGTTCACGCTGCGTCAGCATTCCCAGCCGCTGCAATGCCCGCAGCGCGCTGTCTGCGTCGCGCTCCAGCAGCGCTACCAGCAGGAGCAGCAGATGACCGGTCGTTTCACGGTCGAGGGAAATCGCCTGCCCGAAATCAACTGCGCCGATGACCTCGCCGGGTAACACAAAGAGATTGCCGGGATGGGGATCGCCCTGAAAGAAACCATCAACGAAGATTTCTTGCAGAATGAGTTCCAGACTGTGCCGCGCCAGCCGTTTGCGATCCATACCGGCGGCTTCCATTGCTGCAATATCGGTGATCTTGATGCCGAAGAGCCGTTCGGTGGTCAGCACGCGGGCAGAGGTATGGCTCCAGAAGACACGTGGAATGCAGACATGCGGATTGCCGGCGAAGCTGGCACGGAACCGGTCGGCGTTGCGCCCTTCGCGGCGGTAGTCGAGTTCGGCGCGGAGGGTGACGCCAAATTCCCATACCAGTTCGATCAGGTCGTACTGTTCGCCAAACGGTGTGTTATGCTGCGCCAGAGTCGCCAGTTCGGTGAGGATTGCAAGGTCGATCGCCACAAGTTGCTGAATGTCGGGTCGTTGCACTTTGACGACCACCGGCGTGCCGTCGGGCAGTTCGGCGCCGTGGACCTGACCAAGCGATGCTGCTGCCAGCGGTTCGCGCTCGAAGCAACGAAAGAGTGTGTCGATCGGGCGCCCCAGTTCCGCTTCGATGGTTGCGATCGCCGTTTCTGCCGGGAATGGAGGCACCGTGTCTTGTAGTTTGTTCAGTTCTTCGATCCACCCCGGCGGCAGCAGATCAGGGCGTGTGCTCAGCGTCTGTCCCAGTTTGACGAATGTCGGACCGAGGTCGGTCAACGCCAGACGCAGACGTTCCGGTCCGCTGATCGGGTCGGGCGCCGGTTGACGGACAATACGTCGTGGCAACGACAGAAGTGTTGTCAATCCCAGCTGATCCAGCAGATAGCCGAAACCATACTGCCAGAAGACATGGGCAATCTGGCGGTAACGACCGAGATAGCGCGCCTGGCGAACAATTGGCCACATGAGAGCACCACGAACCGCAAATCAAGCACCAGAAAATCGAGCACCACAAACCACGAACCACCAATCAAGCACCGGAAAATCGAGCGCCACAAACCACGAACCATCAATCAAGCACCGGAAAATCGAGCGCCACAAACCACGAACCATCAATCAAGCGCCAGCAATCCAAAATCGAGCGCCACAAGCCATAAATCCGGCAACAGCAATCAAAAAAATCAAGTAATCAAAAAAATCAAGTAATCAAAAAATCAAGCAATCAAAAACCAAACAACCATTGTACCCGTTCCTCCCCAAGCGCCGCAGCGACGTGTTGGGCGAGGTGATCAAATGGATCGAGCAAAGGAGGAGACAGATGATCTGAACGCCAGCCGAGGCGCTGTAACCACGCACGACGGAAGTCGTCATTGGCGAAGATGCTATGCAGATAGCATCCCCATATACGGCCGTCATCGCTGATGTGTCCGTCGTTGATGGCGTTGTGCTGCATGATGGTGATGAGTGGGCGATCTGTGCCAGTACTGCAGGTTCGCCCCATATGAATCTCGTACCCGCGCAGATGCGCCCCCTGCGCCCACGGCGCGTGCGAAATGGCGCTGACCTGCACAGTCCGTTTCTCGGCGCTGAAGATCGTTTCGACCGGAAGTAACCCCAAACCGGGTTCGTTACCCCCCTGCCCTTCAACACCCAATGGGTCGCTGATCTGCTCGCCGAGTAACTGATAGCCGCCACAGATTCCCACGATTGCGCCCTGAAAGCGTTGCAGTGCTGCATCGAAACCACGCTCGCGCAACCAGCGCCGCGCTGCCAGGGTGTGTTTCGTACCGGGCAGGATCACTGCCGCAGCGCCGGTCATGTCTTCAGGGTGCGTGATGTAGCGCACCGTCACACCCGGCTCACGCGCCAGCGGGTCGAAATCGTCGAAGTTGGCGATGGCCGGCAGGTGGATGACCGCAATCGTCAGACCGTCATCGGATCGGTGGTTGCCGCGTTCCAGTGCAACTGCATCCTCCTCTGGAAGATGCAGGTCCTCGATCCACGGAATGACCCCCAGGACCGGCAGACCGCTCCGCTGTTCCAGGATGTGCACTCCTTCCTCGAAAAGCGTCGGGTCGCCACGGAAGCGGTTGACGATCAGTCCTTTCACCAGCGCGCGTTCCTCCGGTTCGAGCAGCATGAGTGTGCCGAGCAACTGGGCGAAAATGCCGCCGGTGTCGATGTCGCCGACGAGGAGGCAGCGCGCCTGTGCGTACATCGCCACGCGCATGTTGACAATATCGCCGGCCTTGAGGTTCAGTTCTACCGGACTGCCCGCACCCTCGGCGATCACCAGATCATAATGGGTGCGCAGCACATCGAGGTTGCGGGTGACAACTTCCCACAACATTTCCTTGCGCCGCCAGAAATCGAGCGCGTCCAGGGTGCGCCAGGGTCGCCCTTCGACGATGATCTGACTGCGCCGCTGTCCTTCCGGTTTGATCAGGATGGGGTTCATCTCGACGGTCGGCTCGATCTGTGCTGCGGCTGCCTGCACCGCCGTGCTGCGCGCAATTTCGCGCCCATCGGCGGTTGCAGCGGCATTGTTGCTCATATTTTGCGCTTTGAAGGGAGCAACGCGCAACCCATGCTGCGCCGCGATCCGGCAGAGCGCTGCCACCAGGACGCTCTTGCCAACCGATGATGCCGTGCCAAGGACCATGATCACTGGCGCTGTCATACGATCTCCTTCCAGGCAGCGAGCAGTCGCTCATTCTCCGGTGGACGGCGCGGCGCCAGCCGCACCCATTCCGGTAATCCGAACGATGCGCAATCGCGTACAACGCAGCCATACTGGAGCAAACGTCTTCGGACTGCTGACCCATCACCGCAACGCACAAGCATGAACGGCAGCGCTGCGCGCCAGACGTGCAGCGCAAGCCGGCGCAATCCAGCGTAGAGGTCGTCGCTGACGCGCCACAGACGTGGCAGTGTCGTGGGAAGAAAATCGTCATCGGCAAGTGCGGCGAGCCCTGCCGCCTGCGCGGCGCTGTTGACGCTCCACGCCGGCTGAAAGCGACCGATGCACTCTACAACCTCTGGTTGCGCAATCAGGTATCCGAGACGCAACCCTGCCAGAGCGTAACTTTTGGTGAGGGAATAGAGCCGGATGAGATTCGATGGAGCAGGTGCGTCCAGCGGATCGCGGAGGTTATCCAGATCACGCTGAAACACATAGTACGCCCGGTCGACGACGACAAAACCATTGCAGGCATCGGCAAGGGTGCGCAGCGCGGCAGGGGAAAGGGTCGTCCCGGTTGGGTTGTTTGGCGCACACAGCCAGATCAGGCGTGGATGGAAGCGTTGCACGGCATCGTGCAGCGCCTGGTCGCTGAGGTGAAAGCCATTGTCCGCCTGTGCGCGCACTTCGACGACCCGCATGCGCATGAGTCGGCTGGCGTGCTCGTATTCGCCATAGGCAGGCGCCATGACCAGGGATGCCGCTTCTGGCGCACCCAGCGCCTGTGCAATCAGGGAGATCAGTTCATTTGCGCCATTGCCGACCAGGATATGCTCGGGAGTGCAGCCATGGCGCTGTGCCAGGATCGTCCGTAAGGCGATGCAACTGCGATCAGGGTAGGGCGCCGGGTCGAGGGTTGCCAGCGCTGCCCGCACCGCAGGCGGCGGACCGAACGGGTTCAGGTTGCTGCTGAAGTCGATCACCCGATCCGGTGCGATGCCGAGCGCGATGAGTTCAGCGTGGTCGAGCGCCCCGTGCGCTACCCGTTCAAACGCGCCCATGCCGCCTCCAATGCGTGCAATTCGACTGGAATGCCGCAGACAACCAGGTAGACTTCGCCAGCGGCTGCAGCGACCCGCTGATTGGCGCGCCCCAGCAGGTCGCGGTACTGCCGTCCAAGCGGATATTCCGGCACAATGCCCATGCCAACCTCATTCGTGACGATGATCAGGGTGAGATCACGCAGTTCTGCCGCGACCAGCACGTCTGCCACCTCCTGGTCGATCACCGGCGTCGGGTTTGCTTCGTGCGCCAGCAACAGGTTGCTGACCAGCAGCGAAAGACAGTCGAGCAGCACGATCGAGCCGGGTGCAAGCGCTCTCAGCGCAGCCGCAACCGCGCGCGGCGCTTCGATGGTCTGCCATGCAGCCGGACGACGATGGCGATGGCGGGTGATCCGGTCGCGCATTTCGTCATCTCCCGCTTCGGCGGTGGCGAGATAGACGACGCGCTCGCTCAGGCGCGTCGCGTACTGTTCAGCGCGCAGGCTTTTACCGCTGCGCGCGCCGCCGGTAAAAAGCACGATGCGACTCATGCAGACATTTCCTTTCGCCAGGCCGCAGCAGCGGCGACGAAACGCTGCGCCGCCTGCGGGCATCCCAGGAAATGGACGTGGATGTAGGACGCGAGCGTGTTGCCGGTTACAGCTCCCTCCAGGAACGTTGCCGGACGCAGCGCATCGGGGAGACAGACATAGAGCCAGGGCAACTGCGCCGGGCGTCCTTCCCAGATCGAGTAATGGAACTCGTGTCCACGCAACGTTTCTCCCTTCCGCCAGAGCCAGGTATCGTTCTCGGCGCATACCGTCCGGTATCCCAGGGTCAGGCGTGAGGTCATGGTCGAACGTCCGGCAAGGGCGCCGACCATAGGAAACGAGCGTCCTTCTGCATCAATGATGGTCTCCGTCAGATACATCAACCCGCCACACTCGGCGTACACCGGCATACCGGCGGCAACGGCGGCGCGAATGGCATGCAGGAGCGCGCGGTTGGCGCTGAGCGGTTCGGCGTAGAGTTCGGGAAAGCCGCCGCACAGGTAGAGCGCCGTAGCGTGGTCGGGCAGCGTTGTGTCGCGCAGAGGGCTGAAGAATGCAATCTCAGCGCCGGCAGACCGCAGAAGATCGAGGTTGTCTTCGTAGAGAAAACTGAACGCCTCGTCACGCGCAACCGCGATAACCGGGTCTGTCCCGGCAGTCGCGCGAACCGCCATCGGTGGAAGGACGATGTGCTCTTCATCGAGCGGCGGCGCAGCGCCTGCCAGCGCCACGATCCGGTCCAGATCAACCGTGGCCTCGATGCGTGTACGCACCTCTTCCAGCCATGCCCGCCAGCGTCCAGGTTCTGCTACCGGGATCAGCCCCAGATGACGTTCAGGCAGGGTGAGGGTTTCATCGCGCTGGAGAAAGCCAAGCACCGGCACGCCGACGCTTCCCTCGATCGCATCCTGCACTATCCGCGCGTGGTGTGGACTGCCGACGCGATTGAGGAGAACTCCCGCAATCGTGATCCGCCAGTCGAAGTCGCGCAACCCGGCGACGAGCGCGGCAGCGGTGCGCGCCATTGCCCGCGTATCGAGCACGATTACAACCGGCGTGGCGGTCAGGCGCGCGATGTGCGCACTGCTGCCGGTGTCATCATCGCCTGCATAGCCATCGAACAGACCCATCACCCCTTCGATGATCGCCAGGTCTGCACCGGCGCTGCGTCGCGACAGAACTCCGCCGATCTGTTCCGGCGGGATCAGCCAGGCATCGAGGTTGAAACAGGCGCGCCCGGCAGCCAGCGCGTGATACCCCGGATCGATATAGTCTGGTCCGCATTTGAACGGTGCAACCGTCAGACCGCGTGCAGCCAGCGCAGCGATCACCCCGGCAGTTATCGTTGTCTTGCCGCTGCCGCTCATCGGCGCGGCAAACAGCAGACGCGGCAGAGCAGGCATCTATTCGTCCTCCCAGAGCATATGGTGCGCAGAAACGCTCGTCGGGTCGAACCAGGCGAGGGTATCGGTCAGCGCAGCCACCTCACCAACCACCAGAACTGCAGGCGGCGGCAGTTCGGCGCGTAACTGAGCGCTGGGAAGGGTTGCAAGCGTTGCGCGCAGCACGCGCTGTTGCGCGGTCGTGCCACGACTGATCAGGGTCGCCGGGGTCTGCGGATCGCGACCGGTGCCGATGAGTCGGGCGCACACTGCATCGAGACGGGTCAGCGCCATGAGCACAACCAGCGTCGGCATCGCCGCCAGAACGCGCCAGTCGATGGTGCTGGCCGTCTCCGACGCTTCATGCGCTGTGACGACCGCAAATGCTGCAGCAACACCGCGCTGGGTCAACGGTATACCGGCATATGCCGGCACACCGATCGCCGACGAGACGCCCGGCACGATCTCGTAGGATAGTCCAGCCGCAGCGAGGGCGGCTGCTTCTTCGCTGACGTGACCGAACACGCACGGATCGCCGCCTTTCAGTCGGACGACCTGCAATCCGTCCCGCACCAGACGCACGAGCAACTCGTTGATCCCTTCCTGACGCAGCGCATGGCGTCCTGGACGCTTGCCGACAAAGATGCGCTCGGCGTGCGCCGGCGCTTCATCGAGCAGTTCGGGGGGGATCAGGCGATCGTAGAGAACCGCATCCGCCTGCCGCAGCACGGTCAATCCACGTACCGTGATCAGATCGGCGCGACCGGGACCGGCGCCGACCAGGTATGCTTTGCCAGTCATACGACATCTTTCTGTTGTTCTGAGTCGTTGCTGTCGGATTCGTTGTCCATTGCCTCATCCAGCCAGCGCGCAAGGGCATCGCGCAGCCTCACAGCGCGCGCCGGCGCCGCACCGCCGCTGCTCACGGCAATGGTCACGCCGCCAGAGCGATACACAGCAGGCACGTGAAAATGCCCTTCCTCCGGCGCATCGGCGACATTGCAGAGCACACCCAGGGATGCAGCCTCCTGCGCGATGTGCGCGTTGACGGCGCGCCGGCTGGTTGCAGCGAACGCCAGCTGCGCTCCTGCCAGATCGCCTGGTTCGTAGGCGCGTCTGATCCAGGTGATCCGCCCCTCGCCTGCCAGAGCTGCGAGGTGTGGTGTGGCGGAAGGGCTGATGAGACGCACCGTTGCTCCCGCCTGCAGCAATCCGCGCACCTTGCGCTCGCCCACCGCGCCGCCGCCGATGACTACCGCAGATAACCCGCCGGCGTCGGTCAGCACGATTGGATATTCGCGCGGTACGACCGGTATCGGCAGCTGATCAACAGCCGCGCGCGTCGTCTCTGGACCGGTTTTCGCGGCATACCCGCGCGGCGTCGCCATCCGTTCCCCCAGCATATAACTCTGACTGTTTCCCACCAGTACCACAGTGAACATATCGGCGCACGACGGGTCTGCATGAGCCAGCGTTGTCAGGGTGATATGCTCATCGGCGCGGGAGACGTTGCGCCCGAAGGCGACCGGCGTCGATGGCGGACGGTGATCGCGCAGGATGCGCAGTGCAGCATCAAGTTGCCAGTCGCGTCCGCGTGATCGGGGGTTGTAGAGCGCCACAACGAAATCGGCGCGTGCTGCAGCGCGCAACCGACGTTCGATAACGTCCCACGGCGTCAACAGATCGCTCAGGCTGATCACGCAGAAATCGTGACTGACCGGCGCGCCGAGCCGCGCAGCGAGCGCCTGAAATGCGCTGATGCCCGGCAATACGTGAACCGCCGGATCATCTCCCGTCCATCCGGCGGCACGCAGCGCCTCGAAAACCGGCGCAGCCATGGCGTAGATGCCGATGTCGCCGCTGCTGATCAGGGCGACACGCCGACCGGCGCGCGCCAGTTCGATAGCCTGCCGCGCACGACCCGTCTCATCGCCCATCGTCGGGGTCACGATCACATGCTGGTGCGGCTGGAGCAACGGTCGGATCAGGTCAATATACACCCGATAGCCGGCCACAACGTCAGCATCGTGCAGCGCCTCGCGCGCCGCAGCGGTGAGGTGCCGCAGATCGCCGGGACCGATGCTGACAAGGGTCAGCCTCCCTCGTGATCGCTGCCCGGCAGCCGATGTCGGTAATGATGACGCGGCAGAAGGCGCTACCGGTGCAGCGGCGCCGCGGAGTGCGACGGCAATCGTGCAGCGCGGGAATGTGCGCTTTTGAACGAGCAGTGAACCACCGCCGGCAATCACGGCACACGGCTCGGCGACGCCTGGAACGCCGAAATGGGTCATCGCCGCGCTGGAACTGAACCCGTCTGCGTCGAGCGTTGCGAGTTGCGCCATCGGGACAACGTTCAGAGGAACGTCAAGCGCATCGGCGAGAGCGATCAACCCCGGTTCCGCCGCCTTGATTTCAGCCGTGGCGAGCGCACCCACGCAGCGGGTATCGAAACCGGCGTCGGCAAGCGTCACGTCCAGCGCCGCGCGTAACTCATCGACCGGCGCGCCACGCCGGCAGCCGATGCCGACAACCAGCGCAGGCGGCAGGTAGCGCACACTTTTCGCGCGCAACGCTTCCCAGAGCGGGTCAATCCGGCGGTGAGTCACCAGGAGCGCTGCTGCGAAACGGGAATCGGTCAGATCAGCGGCATCGTCAACGAACTCGACATTCGGACAGGTCGCCAGCAGGTCTTCCATCAACCTGCGCGCATCGGGCAGATCGGGGTCAATCGCGCACCCCAGCATATCGCCGTTGACCAGGCATGCCATCGCATGGGTGAGCGCCGAGTCATCGGCGATCCGCCAGCCCTCGCTGCGCCCGATCAGATCGAGCGCCGGAAGCCCCTGCGCGTCGCTGGCAGTGGTGACAGCCGCCTGACCGCCGGTGAGCGCGGCGACCCGGCGCGCCAGATCGTTGGCGCCTGCCTGATGTCCACCCAGCAATGGGATGACGAACCTGCCACGCTCGTCGAGGCAAACGACCGCCGGATCGATTGTCTTATGCGCAATCAATGGCGCAATAGCGCGCACGGCGATACCGCTCGCCATGATCAACACCAGTGCGCGGCTGCGCTCCCACCAGAAGCGCACCTCTTCGAGCAGTGAGGTCGTGTACGGCGTGACCTGGCCGGGAGCTTTGGCAGGCTCAGCTGCTGTGCCTGCGGCAGCGCTGGTGTCAACGAACTTTGCGGGCACACGCGCCATCGCGCGCAGTTCGGTCGCCAGACGTTGCGCCAGACGAGCGCCGGCGCGGGTAACGGCAATGATCACGAGGGTCTGGTTGCTCATGCCTGATCCTGGTTCGGCTCCCCCCGGCGAAAGCGATGCGTATAGGTGCGGTCGTAGAGGCGGCTCGTCGCCTGATCGGTTCGTTTCAACGCAGGATCGAGCGCCGGACTGACCAGAATGAGCGCCTGGCGCGTGAAACCGGCCGCTTTGACCTTTGCTGCAATGTCTCCCAGCGTCCCGTGAATGATCGTCTCATCGGGCCAGCTCACACGGTACAGCACGGCAACCGGCGTTTCGCGGGTGTATGCGCCCCCCGCGAGTAACTCATCGACCACGCGCTGAATGCGGGTGATGCTGAGGTAGATGGCCAGCGACGCGCCGTGCGTCGCCAGGCGATGCAGTTCTTCGCGAGGCGGCATCGGCGTGCGCCCAGACACACGGGTGAAGATGACCGTCTGCACAACCTCGGGGACGGTCAATTCGACGCCGAGGCAAGCTGCTGCAGCACACGCGGCTGTCACCCCCGGCACAATGTCGTAGGGAATGCCCCGTTCGTCGAGCGCCGCCATCTGCTCGTGAGTTGCACCGTAGAGCGACGGATCACCGCTGTGGAGACGGGCGACAACCTGCCCGGCGCGAGCAGCGTCATCCATCAGAGAGACGATCTGTTCCAGGTGCATCCCGGCGGTGCCGATCACGCGCGCATCGGCGCGCGCCCACGACGCGGGCAACCCGTCGTCCACCAGACTGTCGGCGTAGAGGATCAGATCCGCCTGCGCCAGAATGTCGCGCCCGCGCACCGTGATCAGATCAGGGGCGCCGGGACCCGCACCGATGAAGTAGACTGTTCCGGGAACGACAGGATATGTCATAGCAAGTCTCCACGGCGAACAATGACCAGCGACAGGTAGGGACGACGCTGCAGGTCGAGCGAACGCAGATCGCGCGCGATCAACTCTTCCGGCATCCCGACACGCTCGGCGTAGAGCGCGTGATCGAGCAGGTCGAGTTCTTCGAGCGCAGCGACAATCGATGGCAATGCTGAACCCGCCTTCATCAACACCACTGTCTCGAAATCGCTCAGGAACCGGCGCAAGGTCGCGGCATCCGTTTCGTAACCGGCGGGCACGATGATCATGCGTTCATTGCTCATTGCCAGGGGGATGCCACCGGCTGCGGCAGCAGCTGCGAATGAGGTCACACCAGGGATGATGCGCACCCTCAGCGGCGCCTGCAGCGCGGTCAGTTCGCGCCAGAGGTAGACGAAGGTGCCGTAGAGCAGCGGATCGCCAAGCAGCAGATATGCGCCGTGGCGCCGGTTCTCTAATGCAGCGACAATTGTTTCGGCAGCAGCGCGCCACGCCGGACGCAACGCTCCTGCGTCGCGCGTCATCGGCAGCGGCAGGGTCACAATCGTCTGCCGCGCACGGTCGATGTGAGGTTCGGCGATGCGCAACGCCAGGCTCTGGTCGCCGTCGCGACTCTGGGGGACGAACAGCACATCCGCTTCCTGGATTGCGCGCAATCCTTTGAGGGTGATCAATTCCGGGTCGCCGGGTCCCACACCAACGGCGGTCAGTGTTGCGGTATCAGTCATCACACGTCTCTTTTCGCCATACAACAAGAAAGACCGGGTTGAGCGCTTCCAGGCGTAGCATCGACTGGATGGGCGCTCCACGGTTGATCTGCGCCTGGATCACCCGCGCATCGGGCAGGAGCGTCACGGCCTGTTGCACATGCTGGAGGACGACCAGGTTCAGCACCAGGCGTCCCTGCGGTTTGAGGCGCCGCTGCGCCAGGTGAACGATCTCTGACATACGTCCACCGCTGCCGCCGACGAATACAGAATGCGGATCAGGACAACCGGCGCAGACGTCCGGCGCTTCACCGTGGATGACGTGCAGGTTCGGCGCCGGAAAACGACGCAGATTTTTGCGGATATGGGTGATGAAGCGTTCACGTCGCTCGACCGCATAGACCCTGGCGGTCGGGCAGGCGCGCGCCGCTTCGATCGCGACCGATCCACTGCCTGCGCCGATGTCCCACAGCACCTCACTCGGTTGAAGCGCCAGTTCCGCCAGACTCAGCAGCCGCACTTCGCGCTTGGTGATCTGACCGGCTTCGGTGCTGAAGGCATCATCGGGAAGACCAGGCGGTACGGGCAACTGACCGGTGTATGAGTCGTTCCAGACCACGAACACATTCAGCGCTGCCCAGGTCTGTTCGGTTGCACCGTGCAGCGTTGTGCGCACGACGCGCTGCATCGGACCTCCGAGATGTTCGCAGACGGCGCAGCGTGTCGCCGGCGGCAATCCGGCATCGATCAACGCCGTTGCGAGGCGGGCGGGGGTATGCTGCTGATCAGTCAGGATCGCGGCTTTCGGTGCGGTCAGCACGCCGGCGATCACAGCGTCGAGAGGACGGCCATGGGCGCTGAGGAGGGCTGCATCGTGCCAGGGTTCCGCCAGCGCAGCGAACGCCAGTTGCGCGGATGTCGGCGCCGGAACAAGTTCGAGCGCCTCAGGAGGCAGTACACGGCGCAGTGTTGCACCAATTCCATACCAGAGCGGATCGCCCGATGCCAGCACGACTGCGGTCTCCCCATCTTCCCATGCCCGCTTCAGACGTTCCAGCGCCGGTTCGACCGACGCGCCGATGAGCAATCGTTCGCCGGAGAACTCGGGAAATGCGGCAAGATGACGTTGCCCGCCGACAAGCAACGACGCTCCCATGATCCGGTCATGGAGCGCGACCGGCATCCCTGCCGCGCCGGCATCGGTCATTCCCACCACCAGGATCGGTCGGCGCGTCGTCACGATCCATCCTCCAGCGGCTCATCGTCATCTTCATCGAACGGCTCGCTCATCAGACGCTCAATCAGCGGTCGAGCATCGCCGATCGGCGCGGCGGCGCGCACCGGTTTGGGCGCAGCAGCGCGGGCAAGCACGTTCCCATCGAAATCGACCAGGATCGTCTCGAACCCCATAGCCCCTCCCTGCGCCTCGATAAAGCGCACACAATGCATCAGCGCCAGTTCGACGATCCGCTGGATCGGCGCTGTCTGCCTATACTCCTGGCAAAGTTCCAGGAAATGCCGTCCGGTGTTGGCGCAGGCAACGGCGTCGACCAGCGCCTCCGGCGCGCCGGTGTCGCGGCAGACCTGCGCCAGAAACGCAAAATCGACCTGATTGCCGGCCACATGGGTCTGCATATGTCCCTGTGCAGTTTTGATCATCTTGCCGATCATCCCAACAAACACAGCTTCCTCAACGCCGCACGCCACACAGGTTTTCAGCGCATCGCCGGTGAAGACGCTCAACTCCACAAACGCCAGTTCCGGCAGTTCGGGGAAGATGCGCATCGCAAACTTCTCGGAACGTCCGCCGGTGCAGAGCACCAGTTTCGGCGCATGGTTGCGCGCCGCCATCTCGACCGCCTGAATGACGCTGGCGCGCCAGGAAGCCGTGCTGTACGGAAAGACCTTGCCGGTCGTACCAAGGATGCTGATCCCGCCGATGATGCCCAGACGCGGATTGAGGGTCTTCTGCGCCAGACGTTCGCCCTCGGGCACGCTGATGATCACGTCCAGCCCATGCCGATCAAGGAAGGCTTCCCCATCCGGCGCACACTCGCGCACCGCATCGCGCACATTGTCGGTGATCTGCTGGCGTGGCACGGGATTGATCGCAGGACCGCCAACCGGCAACCCCAGCCCCGGCAGCGTCACCCGTCCCACACCGACGCCGCCATCGATTGTGATGCCTGGCTGCGCCACACGCTGCACCCGCGCACAGATCAACGCGCCGTGGGTCACATCCGGATCATCGCCGGCGTCCTTGACCATGCAGCAGAACGCCCAATCCTCGCCGCGCTGCATCTCAACCGGCGTCATGGTCGCCGTTTCGCCGATCGGCAGCGTGATCGTCACCTGATCGGGCCAGTACCCGGTCAGCAGGGCGATCGTGGCCGCTTTGGCAGCGGCGGCGGCATTGCTTCCGGTTGTGTAGCCAGTGCGGAGACCGCGCTTATTGCGAGGAGGAACAGTATCGTTCATTCACAGAAATCAGTACACTGCCGTATTATCGACCCCTGCCGCCAGACGCAAGAGCGCATTGACAATCGCGACCGCCACCGTCGATCCGCCCTTCCGCCCGACTGTGACAATCCAGTCAATGTCGGTGCGCACCATCAGCGCCTCTTTGCTCTCGACCGCGTGGACAAACCCGACCGGCACGCCGATGACCAGCGCCGGCCGCGCGCCGCCATTGATCAGGCGCAGCAGTTCATACAGCGCAGTCGGCGCATTCCCGATCACCACGACAGCGCCATCGAGCAGACCGCTCGTATGCGCCACGCGAATACCGGCGGCGCTCCGGGTCAACCCATCATCATCGGCAATCGAGATCGCCTCACGCGACTCGTTCAGACAGTGGATCGCGCCGCCGAACTCACGAATGCGCCGCTCGTTGATGCCGGCGCGCACCATCTGAACATCCGCAAGGACGTGGCAGCCGCGGCGCAGCGCGGCGATGCCCGCCTCGACCGCGCCAGGAGTAGCGCGGGTGATGGTGGCAAACTCAAAGTCCGCAGTACTGTGAATGATCCGTTCGACCACCGCGTTGAGCGGCGCCTCGATATGAAAACCTCGCTGCTCGAGTTCGGCGCGGATGATCGCGAACGAACGCGCCGCAATTTTGGCAGCAGTGAGCGTCTCCGGAGGAAACTCAGCCATCGCCTTCCCTCTCTTTCAAACGCGAAGCAACCTGGGCAACGCGGCGTCCCAGCGCGCGCGCCTGCGCCAGGTCTTCCTCAGTCAACACGCCGACCGCAGTCGCACCATAGTACGACCCTGCGCGTTCCATCACCGGACTCCACGGCAGCCCCACGACGATCATCCCCGCTCCCAGAAACCAGTGGAGCACGGTCAGCAGGGTGAACTCGGTGCCGGAATGCCTCCCGGCACTGCTGGTAAACGCCGCGCCGACTTTTCCGGCGAGACTGCCTTCCTCCCAGAGATCGCCGGTCGTGTCGAGCCAGCGTTTCAACGTTCCCTTAATCCCCGTCCAGTTCGGCGTCCCGATAATAATCGCATCCGCCGCCAGCAGATCAGCCTTTTCGGCTCTGGACGGCAGCCTGATATCGACCGTGACACCCGGAACGCTGGCGGCGCCCTCGGCAATCGCCTGCGCCAGCGCTGCCACCTGGTTCCCGATATCGTGCAGAATAAACACGCGACAGGGTGAGGTCATGGGCAGCCTCTCTGATGTAACATAGCTGCCGGGTGCGCAGGCGTCTCGCGCACCCAGGTCAATGCGCATCACGTCCGTGTGCAGCGTCGCCGCACAGGCGTCTGAAATGATACACTCCAAGCAACAGACAGACAATATTGTAGATCACAAGCGCGATTCTGGCATGCGATTGTGAGGATATCCCATGGGATGCGTGCCGGTCGATCGGTGATAAAACTCCATCGTCACGCAGTGGCGGACACGTGCGCGTCGCAGGCGTCAACGTCCTGGCTTGCTTCGCGAAGGGCTGCCTTCGTGGTCTTCTGAGCCCGGGCAGACATCCTGGCTGGCGGTTGAAACTGCGGCGCGCTCCGAGGGAGAGCCCCGTCGGGGCACGGCGGCGCCGTGCCCCCACCGATCAACTCTCTGGTGCAAATTGTCCAGAGCAACAGATGTCCGCTGTGGCGTGTATCAGTCTGGCCAGTACGCGATCAGCCGTCCTTCGGCATCATACAACGCGCCCGGATCAGATTCCTGATTATTCCAGATGGTCCCACTTCCCAGATACGGAAAGTCGTGTGTCTCACCCGGCGCCAGCGTGCCGCTCAGCCCAATGTGTTCCTGTCCCCCGGTGATCGAACACATCCGCCATCCGTTCAGATTGACAGGAAAGGCGCTGACGTTCTGTAACCGGACAACCTCAGGAACAGCAGATTTGAACAATTCTCACCGGGTAATTCAGGGCGCTACCCGGATCAATGCTGCAACTCGTGAACGATGGAGGCGGCAGGGTTGGCGTGCTGGTGGGAACGGGAGGCGAGGGGACGGGGTCGCATCACTGGTGACCTGTGCCAGAGGCATCGTCGGACGTGGCAACCAGAACAGGACGAATGCAGCGATACCGAGAATGACAAGACGTCTCATACTTCTGTCCTCCCGTTGTTGCATTCAACCACACGGATGGTCACAGTATACCGATATGTGTTCGTTGTTCGCTCATCAGACTTAATCACCCGGCGTGGATATTCGTCGACGATGGACGAGAGGCGAGCGCGTCACCAGAGGGCGCTCCGTGTTGCATTGCTCTGAACGGTATACGGTGGAGCCGTTCACTCACCTGATCTCCAGCTATGCGGACGTATCTGCTGGATCATTACCTGTGTCTTGTTGTTGAGAGTCATGACCCCGACAAACACCTCACGATCACCTGCAGCAAAACTCAGCATCGTCTTGTCGCTCAATCGCTCTGTCTCTCCTTCCTGCCAGCCTGCCGCTCTCATTTTATACCGGAAGAACGCAAGCATTGCATCCACAGAATCGATCGGTTGTTTCAAAGGTGATCATATCGCCAAGCCGCATTATTCTGCTGGCATGACGAGGCAATGGGATGTCAGCATTGGCAGCCTGCTACTGGTTGTGTGCATCAGGCGAAGCAACCGGGGCTTCCGCAAAGCAATACTTTGGATCGTCCGGCAAATACCGCACCGTGAGCGTCCCGCCAACCGGCGCCTTTTGGTACAGTTCCCTGCTCAACTCGGTGCGCGTGATCAGCTCAACGCCTTTGCCGGGAATGTCAGCGTGGAACGCATATGCGACGTAGTGAAACGAGTCGCCGTCTGAGTCAGTATCTATCCATTTTTTGAACACGATCGTCTGGGCGAGGCGTCCCTCGCGCTGCAGGCGCGGGAAGAGCCCTAAATGCTGGTATCCCCTCCATATCATCACCAAACCTCCCACTATCAGCATCATCACCAAACCTCCCACCACTATCAGCAGCCCGATCGCGCCGCTAAGGGCTGGCGATAGCAGCATTTCTCTTCCCAGCGGTGTCTGAGTGTATTGAAGCAGTATTTGAATACTGGAAATACCGAGTAGTATGAAAAAGGCGCCGCTTACCATTCCGACGATGCCTATACATCCAGGTCCCTTTTCGGAAGGCGCAGGCGCCTGCAAACTGGCCAGTTCCGGCGGCAAGGGGGCAGGCGTTGGGTGCGTTGATGCTGTCTCACCAGGGTAGGACGCCGACACTGCTGACCGGTCAGACGGTGTGGTAACTGCCGAGCCGCAGTAGGCGCAGCGGCTGGCGCCGGCAGGCAGGGTCGCGCCACAGTTCGAACACGATGTCCCGGATTGCGAGATTGCTGGCTGTCTCATATCGCTGTACCTCTCCTGTCTGCACGATAAACCGGTTACGGCAGCTGCGCAGGCAGCCGGGTACAGCGGTGACACCGGCAGCGCCGTTCCTGCACAGCCGTCTCACTAACACTTATAGCAGGGCAGTGTGACCAACACATAACCGACTGCGCGGCAGGCATTGCTTCGATAGCCGATAGGCTATCGGCTATTACCGCAGGTGAAGCCCTGCGGTGCGGGTTACAGCGGATTGTTTGCTGGAGGACCATTAATCTTATTGCGCATTTGAGGGCGACACGCCCTTGCTTCCAGGAGATGTGCGCACACCTCCATTGACGTGTTCTTTCCAGTAATGACAGGTCTTCGCAACTGAGGTCACGACGTTCTTGATCTCACTGTCCAGACGGAAGTCGGGACCGGCGGGAAGAAAGAGGGTCTTCCCTTCGCGACGCACACTGACATTTTCGACGATGATGGCCTGCAAGAGCCAGAGTGCCATTTCCTCGTGTTCACACACCAGACCAATCCATCCGGGTGCGCATTCTGTGATGACCGGCAGGCCGGTGACCATGTGCAAACCACGCGCCAGTTCGGCGATCACACGCGCGTATCCCTCAGGATTGGCTGCAACCGCCTCTGGTGCAACCGGCTCGAGCAGGGTTCCACGGTGCGGCGGTCCGCCAGCCAGCGCCAGATCACAGAAAGGATTGTTCGGATCGTCTCCGCCCCACACCCGATCCCACGCTACCCTTCCTTCGGTATCGTACACGAGCGGCGCGGCAGCCATTGGCGCGGCGCTGACCGGCGCGCCGTCGCGGTAGCGTGGCGGCAGCATGGCGTCGAGCGCCGAAGACACGCGATGGTGCACTCCCCGCAATCCGTGGTGATGGTCGCTCTCCTGGGGACGACCGTAATCCTCCTCGAACCCCGGCATGAACTGCCGGTATTTGCACAGGTCGCAGTTAACCGTTGCAACGCCGTGCAGCGCTTCTTCATAGCGCTGGCGAATGGCGGCAATGACACCCTCGTGCAGTCCCAGATGTTCAGCCATGATGATCGGTATCCCGGCGTACTGCCGTCGCGCTTCTTCGACCTGCGCTGCCGTGCGCTGCAGGATGCGTCCGGTGAAGAGGAGGTAGGGCGCGACGATGATCTGCTCTGCTCCAAGGGCAATACAATGGTGAATGGTGGCGGCGACGTTGGGAGTGGTCACACTGTAGAAGCCATATTCGATCCAGCCGAACCCGCGCCCTTCCCAGAGCAGACGCGCCATACGCGCCACATCGGCGTTGCTGTCGGGGTCGCTGCTACCGCGCCCGATGAGCGCCAGCACTGTCCTGTCACGGGGAATGGTCGTTTCCGCAGACGCAAACGCTGCCTCGATGCGATCGGCCAGCGCGCGCACCAGGGTATACTGTACGCCAAGCGGCGTCCCATAGCGGATGTCGAGGTCGGGATGGCGCGTGCGCGCCTCGTTGAGCGCCACCGGAATGTCATTCTTCTGGTGGCTGGCTGCGCCGAGGAGCAGCGGCAGCGCTACAATGCGGCGATATCCGGCGCGCGCGCAATCGTCGATTGCCTGAGCAATCGGCGGGTCGGCGAGTTCAAGGAAACACGGCTGCACGAAAAGCATCAACTGTTTGCTCAACTGCGTCGCCAGTCGATGGTACTCCGCCAGACCATCGGGATCGTCAGTGCCATGACCGATCAGCAGAAGTGCAGTATGTGTGTCGGACATGCTCCGTTTCCTTTCTGATCCAATGCGCGTTCAAACTCAAGTTCCATATGTGCGTCAGTAACGAATGTCGCATCTCTAAGCCGATGTTCAGCTGTCCGGATTGCAGGTGGGGGAGAGTCAGCGCACCTTTCGGACACGCGCTCCCTTTGTGTCTTCAACAGGTTCAAGGCAAGAGAGCTGGCTGAGCCTGTCGGTAATGCCAGCCGACAGGCTGCGCCCTGATTGGGGCACGGCAGCGCCGCGCGCCCGACTGCTGTCCCCATACAAGGGAAGAGGACTGGCTGATCGTGACGGCGCTGCCAGCCGACGGGCTGCGCCCTGATTGGGGCACGGCAGCGCCGCGCGCCCGACTGCTGTCCCCATACAAGGCAAGGGTACTGGCGGATCGTGTCGGCGATGCCAGTCCTGGTTGGGGCACGGCAGCGCCGTGCCCCGACGGCGCTGCCCACATGCGTGGGGCTGCGGGTGAGACGCCCGCGCACCCGACGGCGCCGGTCCCGGCAGCCATCCGATACTGAAACTCGCGAATCGACAGGCGCGTGCTGATTACACGCACTACTATCTCCTATTGGCTATAAGAATGGCGGGCTTTATCTCGACGGCGTCGGGCGCATACCGGAATGAATTGCCCGACGATACATCAGTCTGATGGGATTGGGCGTATAAGAAACCATCGGTTGCCAGCCAGGGTTATCGAGTGTCACTGCACGGCGCGCGGCAGCTGCGTCAGTGCAACTCCGCCGGCAAGCAGCGCGAGCACGACGCGAGCAATACGGCGCGCTTCGTCAATCATTCCGGCGTCGGGCAGGCGCCTGCCATTCCCCAACACATAGTGCCCGCGCTTGGTCAATGCCGTGTCGAGCGCGCCCGCCATTGCCGCCATGGACCAGCCTGCGTTCGGTGAGGCGGTGCGACCGGAGTCGCGGCGTGCCACCCGCCACGCGGCTGTTCCCTGTCCATTCACAATCTGTGCAGCAACCGCAATCAGCGCCGCTGTCAATCGCGCCGGCAGCAGGTTGAGTGCATCATCGAGGCGGGCTGCCGGTTTGCCGAGATATTCGTAGCGCTCGTTGCGATACCCCCACATTGCGTCTGCCGTATTGACCAGACGGTAGATCGCCATCCCCGGCAGCCCGCCGATGAGGAATGCGAGCGATGGAGCAACCAGGCTATCGCCAAGGTTCTCCGCCAGCGACTCGATTGCAGCGCCGGCAACCTCATCGGCGCGCAGGTCGTCGGTGGGGCGGCTTACCAGGTGCCAGCCGAGCAACCGCCGCGCCTCGACCAGGTCGTCGCGTTCCAGCGCCGCCTGCACCTCGCTAACCGCTCGGTCCAGTCCACGGTATGCCAGCAGCATCGAAGCGATGCTCCCCTGCACCAGGGGATGCGCCGGTACACGGGACGCAATGACGCCGGTCAGCGCGGCGCCACCGGTCAGCCACAGACAACCCCATGCCAGGCGTGACCACTCGCCCTGTGGTGCACAACGCTCGCCCAGGTGCATCCAGCGCCCCATGAGCGCCACCGGGTGCCAGGCGTTCGGCGGGTCGCCGATCAGCAGATCGGCAGTCAGGGCGATCAGCAGCGCCTGACTACGACGTGATACCATTTTAGATTGTCGATTCTGGATTCTAGATCGCTGTGATGGCATTGCAATGCGCTCTGGTGAGCGTGTGCAGGCGGCTTGTTCAGTTCCAATTGGTATGACAGATGCAGGGTTCGCATGGTCGGTCAATGGTTACCCTTCTCCCTCGTCACTATTCACACGCCCCGACCGGCGTCCGGTTTCACGTCTGGCGTGAACGCGGTCCTGGGGGGCTGGCACAAGGCTCGCCCCTCCCCCGGCGGCGCCCGGTTCACCTGCCATTCTGCTCCACCGGTCCGATCAATCTCCGCAGATCGGGATCGGCGAATACGTCTCCTGGTGGTGCGGCTGCAACCACCCGTCCTCGATCCATCACCACCACAATGTCCGCCCACCGCCGCGCTGCTTCCAGATCGTGGGTGGCGAGCACGACTGTTGCACCGCGTTCGACCATCCGGTCAAAAATGCCAAAGACCTGCTGACGCATCCATGGGTCCAGTCCTGATGTGGCTTCATCGACCAGCAGCGCATCTGGCATCATTGCCAGCACACCCGCCAGCGCTACCCGTGTTTTTTGACCCATGCTCAGGGCGTGGGTCGGTCGATCAAGCAGATCCGTAACATCGCACAGATCGGCGGCTTCTGCAACGCGCTGCCGTACCTCTGCCCTGCTCAGTCCCAGGTTGAGCGGACCGAAACTGATGTCCTGCAGAACACTTGCGCTGAAGAGTTGATCGTCGGGATTCTGGAAGACAATACCCACTCGCCTGCGAATGTCCAGCAGTCCGCGACGGGAATAGTCCAGCGGTTTTCCGTTCAGTCGCACCTGCCCTGCTGTCGGGCGCAGCAGACCGTTTCCGTGCAGCAGCAATGTGCTCTTCCCGACGCCGTTGCGCCCCAGGAGGACTATTCGGCGCTGTTGTTCGACTCGCAGCGACGCGCCGCGTAATGCCGGCGTGTCGCTGCCGGGAAAGGTGTAGTACAGGTCGTCGAACTCGAGCAACACACTCATCCGGCCATTCCTGCCACGATAAGGCTTCCAGCCAGCACGACGCCGACCTGCCAGATGCGTGGACTGCGCCGGTAGTCGAGCGGCAAGACCCGTAACGATCCATCGAACCCTCGACTCTCTAATGCAGTCTGGATGCGCTGGCTGCGCCGGTAGGCGTCGAGAAACAACTGGCTGCCGAGCAACGCCGCACTCCGCATTGTCGTCCGCGCTGTGCTGTATCCCAGACGCGCATCCTGAGCGGTCATCATGCGCTCCAGGCTGTCGAGCAGGATAAAGATCGCGCGGTATGTCAGCGCCATGACATCGATGAGACCATCTGGCATGCGCATCCGCCGCAGCAGTTCGATCAGATCGACCAGCGGCGTTGTCAGGATGAGAAAGTTGAGCGCTGCCACACACCCCAGGGAACGGGTCAGCACGTGGATTGCCAGTGTCAGCGACTCAGGAGTCGCACTGACCCAGAGCGCACCGGCATTCCAGGCGAACACTGATGCCTCTGGCGCTTCACCTGCGATACTGAGCGCAACACCAACAACCGAGAGACCCAGAAACACCCCTTCTGTCAACAACACCCGCCCAAACACCTGGAGCGGAATACCTGCCCATCGTGCTGTCGCCATCAGCATCCAGACCAGCGTCAGAAGACCGACAGCAGGACGATCCAGCACAAGGCAGAGCACAATAGCCAGGAGCGCCAATCCGCCTTTCTGCGCTGGATCGATCTGACGCAACGCATTCCCGAACGCATATCGGTCAATGACGCGCATCACGGCTGGCGCTCACTGGTCATGGCGCTGACGCTGCCCACGTTTGTAGCCAAAAAAGTAGCCGATCAACCCTGCGCCCAGTCCGGCCTGAATGGCAAAAAGCAGGCTTTCGGTCTCACCCCCCGGCGGCTCGAAGAGCGGCGTAAACCAGGGTTCATAATCGGGCGCAACCTCTGTAATCGCCGTTTCGGCTACCGCATCTGCGCCTTCGAACTCTGAGTCGCTGATGATCAGCAGCGGGATAATCGCCAGGACCACGACACAGAGCAACAACACGAGCGATGTGGTCCATCCGAACGTCTGGTTCTTCATGCCTTCGCCCCTTCCAGTATTCCAAGCGACTGCAACTCTGTCTGCGCGTTTGCCTGCAATGCGTTGAACACCAGCACGGTCAGAATACCCTCGCTGATCGCCAGCGGAATCTGGGTCACGGCGAAGATCGCGCCAAATTTGGCAAACGATGCCGCAAACCCGCCGACTGCGTCGGGATATGCCAGCGCCAGCTGGGCAGAGGTGACCACATAGGTGAACAGGTCAGCCATGGCTGCTGCGAGGAAGACGGTCAACCAGATCGGGGTGCGGTCTCTCAACCCTTTCCAGATGAACCAGGCCACGAACGAACCAACGACCGCCATGCTGAATGCATTCGCGCCCAGCGTTGTCAGTCCGCCATGGGCGATGAGCAATGCCTGGAAGAGGAGGACGATAGTCCCAACGACACTCATGACCAGCGGACCGAAGAGGATCGCTCCCAGACCGGTGCCGGTCGGGTGGCTGCTCGAACCGGTCACGCTCGGTATCTTCAGGGCGCTCAACACAAAGGCGAAAGCGGCGGCAAACCCTAGAAGGAGACGTGTCTCCGGCTTCTCGGCGATGAGTCGATTGATGCGACGAATGCCGAGCACCCAGAAAGGGAGAACGACGATGAACCAGAACCCTGCCCAGAGGGGTGGAAGGAATCCTTCCATGATGTGCATGGCATATGCCGTCCGCGCCTCGAATATCCCCAGAAGGACGACGCCTGCTGCAACGATAAGCCAGCGAGATAGACGTTGCATGACTGTTCCTCCGTATGCTATGCTCACACCTTTTCCGACACCCCCGCCTCACCAAAGGTCGCCATCTCATCGAGGATCTTGCAGGCGGCCTGGCAGAGTGACATGCCGAGTACGGCGCCAGTGCCTTCTCCAAGACGCATGCCCAGATCGAGGAGCGGTGTCAGGTCGAGATGGGCAAAAACCGCGTCGTGACCTCGTTCGACCGAACGGTGGGCGGCGATCAGGTAGGGTTGCACTGCAGGCGCCAGGGTGCTGGCAATCAGCGCCGCTGCACCGGAGATGAACCCATCGATCACAACCGGCGCCCGTCGTGCTGCCGCTCCCAGGATGACTCCTGCCAGTCCGCCGATTTCGAAGCCGCCAACCTTCGCGAGCACATCAAGTCCATCGCGCGGATCGGGACGGTGTAACGCCAGCGCCTCTTCAATAACGGCAATCTTACGTGTCAGCCCGGCATCGTCGATACCGGTGCCGCGCCCGGTCACCTCGGCGACAGGCCGCCCGGTGATGGCGGCGACAACAGCGCTCGATGCAGTTGTGTTGCCGATACCCATGTCACCGGTTGCCAGCAGGTCAACTCCTGCGTCGATCGCGTCACTGGCGCACGCAATCCCGATCTCAATCGCCTGCTGCGCCTGAGCGCGGCTCATTGCCGGCTCGACGGAGAAATCCGCCGTTCCCATCGCGATTTTGCGGTCGATCAGGTTCGGATGCGCTGGCAGACTGGCTGCCACGCCAATATCGACAACAATCACACGCGCACCCACGTGGCGCGCCAGCACATTGATCGCCGCGCCGCCATTGAGAAAGTTCAGCACCATTTGCGGCGTCACTTCGGCGGGGTACGCGCTCACGCCGCGCCGCGTCACTCCATGATCGGCTGCCATCACAATGACTGCCGGGTTGACCAGACGGGGACGCGGTTGCCCGGTAATGCCCGCGATCTGAATTGATAACGTCTCAAGTCGTCCCAACGCCCCCTGCGGCTTCGTCAGCCGGTCCTGACGCACCTGCGCCGCCGTTGCTGCTGCACTGTCAGGCGAACCAATGCGTGCAATGGTGTCGGTGAGTGTGCTCATTGATGACCCTCCTGAGAGTTCTCTGGGATTGTGAGATTACGAGATTACGAGATTGCGAGATTGCGGGATTACGTGATTACAAGATTACGTGATTACAAGATTACGTGATTATGGGATTACGTGATTACGAGGTGGTCGTGTAATTACGTTTGTTTGCCCGTTTTATGTTCACACGTTTCAAGTTTGCCTGTTTGCCCGTTTGCACGTTGAGGTGACGTGATGACGAGTTTGCCCGTTTGCACATTTGCACGTTTGCGCATTCGCGCATGCCTGTACCGTCTCGATTGTCAACGAATAGAGAACGAATAAACGAATGCGGTCGCGCTCCGGCGCCAGTGTCTCCCTCCTCGCGCACCTGCGCTTGCGTTCGCACGTTCCCACGTTCCCACGTTCCACGTTCCCACGTTCCCACGTTCCCACGTTCCCACGTTCGCACGTTGCACGTTCCCACGTTGCACGTTCCCACGTTCGCACGTTGCACGTTCCCACGTTCCTACGTTCGCCCGTTCGCCTGTGCCTGTACCGTCTCGACTGTCAACGAATGGAGAACGAATAAACGAATGCGCGCGCTCCGGCGCCTGTGTTCCTGCCCCGTGCGCCTGCGCCCACGTTTGCCCGTTCCCGCGTTCGCACCTTCCCACGTTCCCACGTTCCACGTTCGCCCGTTCGCCTGTGCCTGTACCGTCTCGACTGTCAACGAATGGAGAACGAATAAACGAATGCGTCGCGCTCCGGCGCCTGTGTTCCTGCCCCGTGCGCCTGCGCCCACGTTTGCCCGTTCCTGCGCCCACGTTTGCCCGTTCCCGCGTTCGCACCTTCCCACGTTCCCACGTTCGCACGTTCCACATTCGCACGTTCAACGTTCAAGGCTCAACCCCCTCCCGCCACAGATCAGCCTGCTCCAGAAGCGCATCCAGCGCCTGACGCGCATCTGGCGATGGGTTCGCCCACATTCCACGTTCAATCGCTTCGTGGAGGCGTTCCGCCATTGCTGCCAGCGCCCACGGATTCGACTGTTCGAGCCATTGTCGTACCGACGGGTCGCGCAGGTAGCGCTCAGTAACCTGCTCGTACATCCAGTCATCGATCACATCGGCAGTGGCGTCGTACCCGAATAAATAATCGACTGTGGCAGCCAGTTCAAGACCGCCTTTGTAACCATGGCGTTGCATGCTGGCGATCCACTTCGGGTTGACTACCCGCGCGCGGAAGACCCGCCGCGCCTCCTCGCGCAGATCACGGGTGCGTGGACGGGACGGATCGCTGGAGTCGCCAAAGTACCGGGCAGGATTTTTACCGGTCAGGGCGCGAATGGTCGCAATCATACCGCCGTGAAACTGGAGGTAATCATCACTGTCGAAAATATCGTGCTCGCGATTGTCCTGGTTCTTTGTTGCAACCTGCACCCTGCTCAGCGCTGCCGCAAAAGCGTCTTTTGCCGGCACTCCCTGTTCGTCTGCGGTATAGGCGTATCCGCCCCAGGTCAGATAGACCCTGGCAAAGTCGGTGTCATGTTCCCAGTTCTGTGCATCGATGAGCGGAAGAATACCTGCACCATAACTGCCCGGCTTACTCCCGAAAATCCGGTATGTCGCCAGTCGTTGCGCCTCTGTTTCGGGTCGACCGGAAGCCTGCAGCGTTTGCACGGTTGCCAGTGCGTGTTTGCGCGGAAAATTGAGGTCAGGCGGTTCATCGAGCGCAATGACCGTCTGCACCGCCTGATCGATCAATGCGATCAGGTGCGGAAAAGCATCACGGAAGAAGCCACTGATCCTGCACACCACATCGATACGCGGACGCCCTAACTCCTCCAGCGGTATGACATCGATGCCGGTCACGCGGCGATTCTCGCGCTGCCAGCGCGGACGCACACCGAGCAGCGCGAGCGCCTGCGCAATGTCGTCGCCTGCAGTGCGAATGGCGCTCGTGCCCCATACGCTGATCCCGACACTTTCAGGGATCGATCCGTACTCTCGCCGGTAGCGGGCAATCAGGTCACGCGCCAGCCCCTGACCGGTCTGCCAGGCGGAAGGGCTGGGCAACGCGCGTGGATCGATGCCATAGAAGTTCCGTCCGGTCGGCAGGACGTGTGCCATCCCACGGGTGGGAGCGCCGCTCGGACCGGGTGGAACGAACCGTCCTTCCAGCGCCGCCAGCAGATGAACGATTTCGTCGTGGGCACTCTGCCGCAGGTTGGGGATCAGCGTATCACAGGTATACCGCAGCGCACACACAATCCGTTCGTCTGAGCGTCCGTTCAGGACTTCAGCCAGAACCTGATCGATCACTGACGCACACCAGTCGCGCTCGTCCAGTCGCCGAAGCAGGTTCTTGCTCAGAGTCTCGATCAGGGTGATCACATCAGCGTTGGTCTGCAACGTTGCAGTATCGGGCAGGTCGGAGGTGTCGGGAACATCTGACGACCGTCGCTTCCCCGGTCGCTCCTGCAACGTCGCCCAGCATTCACCAAGTGCGGCGGCGACCGCTTCTGGTAAACTGGGAGCATCGAGGTTCGGCAGACGCAGCAGGTGGTAGACCAGTTCCACCAGCTGCTCACCGGTTGGCATCATGCCGAGCACGTGCAATCCATCGCGGATTTGCGCACCGGTCAACTCGCACAGATACCCCTCGATGTCCTCAAGCAGGTGCGCCACTTCACGCCCCTCCAGTTCAGCCAGCACGGTCGGCGTGCCGTCCTCCAGCAAACTGCCATCCCACTCGTGACGGTGATCGCCGTGGTCTGCCTGTAGAATGAAGCGCAGATCATCATCGAGACGCGAACGTTGCAGCACGTCCCAGATCTGGCGCTGGAGCAGCGGCAACTTCCCGGGATCGAGTTGTTCGGTGCGGTAGTATTCATCCACCAGCTGAGCAAGTTCCGCCAGGTCGCCATACGTTCCAGCACTGGTCATCGGCGGTGTCAGGTGATCGACGATCACGGCGTGTGCACGCCGCTTCGCCTGTGTTCCTTCGCCGGGGTCGTTGATGATAAACGGGTAGATCAGCGGCAGATCACCCAGGAGCTGGTCGGGAAAACAGGCGGCGCCGAGTCCCACGCCTTTGCCCGGCAACCACTCGAGGGTGCCATGTTTCCCCAGGTGCACGATCGCGTCAGCCTTCCACTCGTCGCGCAACCAGCGATAGAGGGCATAGTAGTTGTGCGGCGGCGGCAGATCGGGCTGATGATAGATCGCGTTCGGGTCCATGTCGTAACCACGTGGCGGTTGCAGTGCGACAAACACATTGCCGAACTCCATCCCCGCGAGCGCCAGCGACCCATTGTGCACATACGCAGATCCCGGCGGCGGTCCCCACTGGCGCGTCATCGCCTCCTGAAGCGCAGTCGGCAGGTCGGCGAACCAGCGAAGATACGTTGGAACGGGCACGCAGTACGCCTGCTCCAGTTGCCCGGTCGTCAGCCAGGTTTCGTCGTAAGAACAGCGCGCAATCAGATCGGCGATCAGCCGGTCGCCGCTCTCGGGCAGATCGCTTACCTGATAGCCGGACTCCCGCATCGCGTCGAGCAGGCGCATCAGCGACGCCGGTGCGTCCAGACCAACCGCGTTCCCGATCCGCTGCGCTTTGGCGCTGCTGTTCGTAAAAACGAACGCAATGCGCTTCCTGGGGTTGGGCGTATGTCGCAGCAGCGCCAGACGATGCGCACACGCCGCAACCCGCGTCATACGTTCTTCGTCGGGAACCGAGCGGGCAGGCGTCTCGCCTTGCTGTTCCTTGAACGCCACCGGCACACTGATGATCCGTCCATCGAACTCAGGAATAGCCACATTCATCGCCGTGTCGAGCGGACCGAGCCCGCGACCGTTGCGCACCCATTCATCGCGTGAGGTACTGCTGACGAGCGCCTGGATGACCGGCACATCGAGGAGGGCAAACGGATGCGGATCACGCTCGCCAATTGCAAAACTCAGGGTGCTGATCACCACGTCTACCGCTCCGGCGTCGGTCAGCATCCGAAGCGCCTCGGGCAACCGATCACCGGCAGTCTCTTTGAGCGAGTGGGTGTAGACAGCGCGAACATTCAGACTCTGTGCGTGCAGCGCATCGATGAACGCATCGATGAACGCAGTATTGCCACCGAGCACATGGGCGCGATAGAAGAGCAGGCCGACAGTTGGAGCGGTTGCGCTGCAGGCATCGGCGCAGCGTGCCGACGAAACCGGCGTATAGATGCCGTGCATCGGCAGTTCGACGGGCGGATCGTACCCCCACCCGCTCAGCAAGAGGTGGTCACTGAGGCACTGGAGTCCATTCGCAAGGTTCGATGGACCGCCATACTGGAAATAGGCGCTCACCAGCAACGCCAGCGGCACTCCCACCGTTGAACGCGCCATCAGGTCTGGATCGAGCGCCTCAACCGCCGGGAGGCACAGCAGAAACCCATCGGTTGCAGCAGCCCACTCCTGAAGACGTTCCAGTCCATACATGAAGGTTCCGGCGCTGTGGAGGCGCACCACCACAACCGCTGCACCAGGAAGCAGATCGTGCAGCAGCCGATCGACGGCAGCATCATCCGCCAGATGACCGACGTGGGCTACCCGCAATGGTGCAAACCCCTCCGGCAGCAGCGCGCGCGCCTGCTCGAGCGCCAGCAGGTCGGTATCTGCCTGACTGAGCACCAGAATCCCGTCGCCGACCATGACGGGCAATGGTTCCCGGTGCTGCTCGTTGGGAACAGCTCCATCCCACGCAAATCCGTTGAAGAGCAACGGCGCCAGCGCGGGAGGTGGCGGAACATGGCGATCGGTTGCGAGCAGCGTCTCGATGTAATCGTAGAGGATGGGAATGAGCGCCTCATCGTTGAGCGAGTGAAACCAGTACGGACGTCCATCGATGAGCAGGAGCGCCACGTTGGCGAGCGGACAGGGACCGAGACACCCACCCTGACTCAGATGCACACGGTTGCGCAACTTCCGACGCTCCCACTCGTGATGGTAGAGGTCCCTGGGGACGGGCGCAAAACCGCGTTCGGTATGCCCGCAGCAGCATCCGGTGGCGCAGACAATCAGCATCCCCCGGCGCGCCCCGGCATTCACCATCCGACCATCGGTGCGCAGGACCATGTTGCGCTTCAACCGTTCAGCCATACCTTATACCATTTTTGATTTTAGATTTTAGATTTTGGAGTACTACGCCCGGCATCACGAAGCCTGAAACCACATATCCCTGCAGTTGTATTCCGCCAGATGATCCGTTTCCGTGGACGGAAACGCCTCGGCTCGTGCGTGCGAAGGACACCTCCACGACCCTGTGGAGCCCACGAAGGTGCACTTTGCCAGACGTAGCCGCAGGCTTGATAGTGTTCCAGTCCAGCATCCCGGTGAGCCCGCGCAGGCGGGCTTCGCCCTGGTAGCCGAGGGCTTCTGGTTTTTCAGTACACAATCCTCTCTGGCCCGCGCAGGCGGGCTTTGCCCTGCCAGCCGAGGGCTTCAGCCCCACGGTAGCAGACGTACCCCGGATTCGTTTCTGAAAGACCATCGGACACCGGGTACATCACCCTGCCTGCAGCATCAATATTCCACCCCCTTTTGCGCCCGAATGCCCTGATCGCGGAATGGATGCTTCACCTCACGCATCTCGGTCACCAGGTCGGCAAAGTCGATCAGCGCCTGAGGCGCGTGGCGCCCGGTAATAATCAGGTGGAGCATAGGCGGCTTGTGCTGACGGAGCCATTCAATGACTTCCTGCGTATCGATCCAGCCATAACTGAGCGCATAGGTGAACTCGTCCAGCAGAAAGATGTCGTACTCACCACTGGCGATGCGCACTTTTGCCATTTCCCAGCCATGGACGGCTTTCGCCTGTGTCTCATCGAGGTCGCGGCTCGTCCAGGTAAATCCATCGCCCATTGGGGTCAACTCGATGCCCATGCGCTTCAGGGCGCGCAATTCGCCATAGTTGGCATTTTCGTGCTTCAGGAACTGGATGCCACCGACCCGCATATCACGCCCCCAGGCGCGCAGCAGGATGCCCAGTGCTGCGGTTGTCTTCCCCTTGCCATTGCCGGTGTTGACGATCACCAGCCCCTTTTTCACCCGACTGGCGCGCGCTGCCCTGCGCCGCTCCTCTGCTTCCGCCGTCGAGCCGGGATGCGGCGTCCTGTCCGTGTCGTCATGCGCAGCATCATCTCCTGGTTCCGGCGTCTGTTGATCCGAAGTTTCATCTGACAGCATCGTATCGCCCTTTCTGTATCCGTGGCGCGCCCCATCTCGCCAGCCAAACAGAACGCCCCGGACCTCTTTCGAGAACCGGGGCGACAGAGTGTGCGCGTTCCCCTGCAGGAACGTCAATTCTGTTCACCCTCCCTGGCTCGAGAAGGGTTGAACAACAAACATCGCGGCAGGCGTCCTGGCTTCCGGTTACTCCGAACCGGTTACAGTTGCGGCACAGCGCTGGACTTGCACCAGCTTCCACCTTTACGCCCTGGCATCCGGGCCTGCGGGTCACCGCGACAGTCGTTACATTGAACAGGTGCCGACTCTCGCCATCCGGCGCGTGCTGCAACAGGAGTATGGCTGAGAGTATGTGACGACAGCATTATATCACAACCCAACAGATGGAGCAGAACCGAGGTGAACAGCGCTACCGGGAGCACGGACGGCACACCTGCATCTTCCGGAGTCCATACACCTGTGCGCACCGCACGCATGGGTGTCTGAGGTGTGTTCTGGTGAGACTGCCTGATGATCCGGGGCGCAAACAGACTGAAGCAAAAAGCGACGGCGCTTGCTGGTACGTCAGCCACATCTACACCGTCGCCACCCCCCCGAAACCACGATCAAGACATCAGCAGACAGAAGATGGTTGCAGCGACGATTCATCAATGCATATCACTATGCGGCATCACGCAAGTCGAAGACCACACGCGCCCGAACCCTGCCGTGTTCGACTTCTTCAAAAGCTTCATTGACCTGCTCGAGCTTCCGTGTTTCGCACACGACTCTGGTCTTACCAGCAGCATGCAGATCGAAGGTCTCTGCCAGATCAACACGGGTGCCCACAATTGAGCCAACAACGTGGATACCATTCAGCACCGTCTCGAAGATCGGCAGTTGCATGAAATTATCCTTGGGCAACGCGACGAACACGAGCGTACCGCCACGACGGAGCGACTGATAGGCCTGTTCGAAGGCTTTTGGTGAGACTGCAACCGAGATCGCGGCGTCTGCCCCGCCAAGCTTCTTGATTTCCTCGACCGGGTCCTGGTTGCGTGCGTTGATCGTGTAGTCAGCGCCCAGGTCGCGAGCCGTCTGTAATTTCTCATCGTTGAGATCGACCGCCACGACTGTTGCACCCGCTACTTTGGCGTATTGCAGCGCCAGGTGCCCCAAGCCGCCGATGCCATACACCGCCACCAAGTCCGAAGGTCGTGCTCCGGAGACTTTTACTGCTTTATAAGTCGTGACTCCGGCGCAGGTCAGAGGTGCGGCATCGAGCGGATCCACCCCTTTCGGAACCTTGCACGCATATTTGGCAAAGGCTTTGGCATACTCAGCGTATCCGCCATCGAGGGTATAGCCGGTATTGAGCTGCCGCTCACAAAGTGTTTCCCAGCCCGAGGCGCAGTACTCACAGTCGCCACAGGCGTAACCAAGCCATGGGATTGCGACCCGATCTCCCTCTTTGACGTTCGTGACCCCTTTTCCTACCTCCGTGACAATGCCCACTCCCTCATGTCCCGGGATCAAGGGGAGTTTTGGCTTCACCGGCCATTCACCGCGGGCAGCGTGGATGTCGGTGTGACACAAGCCAGAGGTTTCGATTTTAATCACGATCTCACCCTCACCCGCCTGCGGTCTGGGAACCTCCTCGATCACCAACGGCTTATCGAAGCTGTGAACGACGGCAGCCTTCATCATCGACATACGTCGCCTCCTTGCAGCTCTCATTTTCTGATAAGGGGGGGAGCAAATGATACCATGTTCATGAGCAATAGTTCAAGAGGCGTAAAAACGCAATTTTACAATATGTATACAATTTCAGTTTTTTCGTGACCGTCATGCGCTTCCAGGATAAAACCTGATCCGAAAAGTATCCCCGTTCCGCCGCCATACAAAACATCCCGGTCCTCGAAAGAGGACCGGGATGAGAAAGCAGAGCGCGCGCACCAAAGAATTGTTCTCCGTTCCCGGGTAGCCGTCCGGTGGGCGAGCCGCTGCGCGCCCGGCGCCAGGCGACGGAAATGTGGAATGCACTTACGTGGCTTGTTCAGTCCGGTGGGCGAGCCGCTGCGCACCCGGCGCCAGGGTTAGGGCACGGCACTGCCGTGCCCTAAC
>FWWL01002251.1_pt1 | contig 41313 bp, 42 predicted proteins | sample 2228331 | NCBI WGS metagenome assembly FWWL01 (sample SAMEA103939775, study PRJEB20133) | metagenome
CGGGACATCACGGAATCGTTTCGGGACATCACGGAATCGTTTCGGGACATCACGGAATCGTTTCGGGACAGCCTCATAAGGCTTTATGGGCAAGATGCCCAAGCCACGATTTGCACGGGCGGGACGCCCGTGCAACACAGAGGCTTGGGCATCCCTGCCCATGAAGTGGCACGGGCGGGACGCCCGTGCTACTTGATGAGCCAGAGGCTCAAGCTACTTCACGAGAGGAGCCGAATCAGTTGGAATTGGCGCAGGTCTGGGCGTGAGCGGATGGGGACAAGACGCGCCTGAAAGAGCGCTTCGGGCGCGGGTGCGGTCAGGCACACCTGCTCCCAGCCGTCAGGGGTCGGCTCGGCAGGCTGATATTCGGGTTGCCAATCGGCTATCGCCTCGCGCAGTGCCCTCAGCGTCTCCTCGCTCGTCCCAACTGCCCGCACATAGTAGCGAAAACTCAGCGATTCGATAGGCGCGGTCTCGCCCGGCTGAAGGCTCGGCTGAGGGAGCGCGCCCGTTGTGCCCATCCGCAGATTGCGCCCCGCCAGAATCAAGTCGCCCAGCACCGCGCTGGCGGTCGGACGCGCGCCCGCCGCGAATCCATGCAGAAAGAGTTCCCGAAAGCCGTTGCCCTCCAGCCAAATCCCGCTGTTCGCGTCCGTCATCTCGGAGAGCGGGTGCTCCAGAGGCAGGAGCGTCGGATGGGTGCGCACATTGAGCCGACCGTCGGGCAGTCGCTCTGCCGTGCCGATGAGTTTGATGCGAAAGCCGAGCCGTCGTGCCCACTCCAGGTCGCGCCCGCTCAGTTGGGTGATGCCCTCGCGATAGACGCTCTCGACGGGCACATATTGCAGGAACGCCAACCGTGCCAGGATTGCCATCTTATATTGTGCATCGTAGCCCTCCACATCACTAATGGGGTCGGCTTCAGCGTAGCCGAGCGCTTGCGCCTGCGCGAGCGCTTCCGAATAGGCATGCTCAGCGGGCACACCCTGCGCGAGTGCCTGCTCCATGCGGGTCAGGATGAAGTTGGTGGTGCTGTTCACGATGCCGACGGCGCGTTCGATGCGGTTGCCCGCGAGCGCGCCCTGCAACAGGGTCAGAATCGGCAGGCTACCCGCGACGCTTGCCTCGTAAAACAGGTCGGCGCGATACGCCATCGCGAGGCGGATCAGCTCATCACCCGATATCGCCATCACCATCTTGTTCGCCGTGATGACGCTTTTGCCCGCTTGGAGCGCGTGGCGAATCAGGCTGCGGGCAGGCTCCAGTCCGCCCATCACCTCAATCACCATCTCGACCTGCGGGTCGCTCACGGCGCGTTCTGCGTCGGTGGTGAGCCGTTCAGGGGGCACGGGTATGGCGCGGGGCTTGGCAGGGTCGCGCACCACCACATGGCGCACTTCGAATCGGCAACCCGTTTGCGCCTCCAACAGCTCGGCGTTCTCACGCAGGAGGCTCAGCACGCCTCCGCCGACTGTGCCCGCACCCAGCAGTGCGATTTGAACCGTTCTCATTCTGGCGGCTCCAACAGCATCAGGATTTCACCTTGCTGGACCAGCGAGGCATTCTCTGCCACGATTCGGCGCACGACGCCCGTGGCGGGCGAAGGAATCTCGTTGAACACTTTCATCGCCTCGATCAAGCCGATGGTCTGCCCCTCGTAGACCAGATCGCCTTCTTCCACATAGGGCGGCTCGTTGGGCGACGGACCGCGATAGAACATGCCCGTCATAGGCGCTTCGATGGGGATGAAAGAGGGCTGTTCCACCGCCTCGGTGGGGGGGCTGGGGGTCGCTACCGCAATCGTGGGCGCGGGAACAGGCGTGGCTGAGCGTTCCAGATGAATGCGGAGGTCGCCCAGCTCCACGCTCAACTCCTGCAACTGATGACGCTCCATCAACTGCAGGCAACGCTCCACCAGATCGATCGGCAACTGCACGCGCCCATTATACCTCAGGTACAATCCTTGCGGGCGATGCAGGCAGAAGAGTACAGGCGAATGTTTCAGTTCGAGAGCGACTACTGGTGGTTTGTGGGTCGGCGGCGACTGGTGATCCAGCTGTTGAAGCCGTATCTTGTGGGGGGCACGGGCTGGATTCTGGATGCAGGCTGTGGCACAGGGGCGATGCTGTGCGACCTGCAGGCGTTCGGGCAGGTGATGGGCGTCGATATTGAGCCGTTGGCGTTGCGCTATGCGCGTCAGCGGGGCGAGTTCCCCCTTCTGCAGGCGCGGCTGGAGGCGTTGCCCCTCCGCTCAGAGAGCGTGCGTGCCGTCACCGCGCTCGATGTGCTGGAGCACCTGCCCGATGACCGCCCCGCGCTGAAGGAGTTGTGGCGCGTGCTCCAGCCACAGGGCGTCCTGCTTATCACCGTGCCCGCCTATCGCTTCCTGTGGAGCAAGCACGATGTGGCGTTGCACCACTACCGTCGCTACACGGCGCGGGAGCTGAAACAGCATCTGTGCGAGGCGGGGTTCGAAGTGCAAAAACTCTCCTATACGGTTGCGCTGCTGTTTGTGCCGATCTGGCTGTTTCGCTGGTGGGATCGCCTGCGTCGCACCCCGCCCGCCGCGACGCTCGTGCCCGTAAGCGCAGGGTTGAACCGCTGGCTGATTCGGTTGCAGGAGTGGGAGGCACGCTTGGTACAGCGAGTAAACTTGCCTTTCGGGGTCAGCATAGTTGCGGTCGCCCGCAAGCCTTAGCGTGTTTTGCGCTGACGCGCTTTTAGATAGGCTTCCTCCAAAAGGTCGAGCTGTTCGGGCGTAGGGCGAGTGGGCGTTGCGGGAGGCGAGGAAGCGACTTTTGCCCCCTGCTTAGACCTCTTCCGTGAGGCTCCCTCTGATTTGGGCGACATGGCTTTGAAAGCAGCCCTCTTGCGAGCCGTTTTGTCGGGCGCCAAGGGAGGCTCGGCTGGCTTCGCCCCCTTGCGGGCAGTTCCATCGGCAGGGGAAGCCCCTTTTTGCCCAGAACCCTTTCGTGAGGCTTTCTCGGAAGCGGTGGACGCCGCTTTTCGCTGAGACGGCTTCGCTGGGGTCGTATTAGAGGCGGCAGGCATGGCTTTGGAGGGAGCTGGCTCGCTGGCTTTGCGCCTGCCCGATGGAGGGCTGAACGGCTCCAAATCGCTTTCCGCGAGCAGAACCACATAGTTCAGGCGGAACGCCTTCTCCTCGTCGGTGAGGCGGCTGCGCGCCTCTTCAGAAAGCGAATCGAACCAGCGACGATACATCGCCTCCTGCTGTTCAGCATGGCGCTGGCGCACCTCCTCTGGTAGGCTATCGATGTCCAGATTGACCGCAATCTGTTTGGCATCGTAAATTTTGAGAATTGTGCCTGTGGTGCGGGCGAGATAGGGCGCGTAGTGCCCTTCCAGCACCTCTTTCTCGCTCGCCGTCCGCGCTTTGACCCGTACCCGCTCGCCTTCCTTGAACTTCGCCATAGAAAAGAGTATACCGAATCGAGAGGGAAAAGCACGCGCTAAAAGCAGGAATCACCATCGGGTGCGTCGTATAGTTGGGTTGAGGAGGAACGCCCATGACGATTTGGGCTATTCGTGCGTTGTGGATACTGGGCGTGCTGGCGCTGATTGCGGAGATGTTCTTGCTCGCCAATCCGCGCTATCGAATCCCCGCGCCAAGCGAATGGGAGACCTTCGAGGGGCGTCGCTTCTCCATTCGCAAGCCGAAGCGGTTCCGTGCGGGCGAGGTGGTGTTCGGACGGCTCTTTTCGATAGCGGACCTCGCCTTTTTAGCGGACGATATCGGCTTCTATCGGGGCAGGCGCACGGGTTTCGAAGTCTATTTCCGACCCCTGATAGAGACCTCCAATCCGCTCAGCCAGCTGACGGGGCAGAGCAACCCAAATGTGCAAGCAGACCTCGCAGCCCAGATGAGGAAGCGCCACGATGAGCGCATCGCGGCGTTGCGCGACGACCCTGAACAAGTGAACTTTCGCGAGCTGGGGCGGAAGATAGTGACGGTGCGCGGTGTGCGGGGCATCCGCAGTGATTATGAATATATCCTTCCGCATCCCATCCCGCTGTTCAATATGCCCGTGCGGGGCTATATCTTCACCGCGCCCATTTCCGAGCGCGAGGTTATCCATATCCACGCCTACTGCCCCACCAGCTCCTATGACGCCTATCAGCAGGTGTTCGACCAGATGCTGGCGACGCTCACCTTGAAGGCAGAAGGGGGTGCGCGATGACCCGCTGTCGCTGGTGCGGAATGGACAGTCAGGATCCCTATGTGTGCGAGTGGTGCAAGCGCGTGATGGCGACGGGTCAGCCCGCGCCGCCGGGCTACAAGCCGTCCACACCCGCGCCGCCCCCAACGCCTTCCAGCGAGCCGACGGTCGTGACCACCCCCACGCCACCCAGTGTACCTCCTGGGGCGCCCGCGAGTCCTACAACCCCTGCTGACGCGCCGCCTTCAGGCATTACAGCGACGCCGATGGCGCCCCCAGGCATCACCGCAACGCCGATGGGACCCACCACCCCGCCCGTCACCGCCACACCGATGGCACCGCCGGGCGCACCGCGCCCAACACCCACCACCACGGCGCCACCGCCCGGACAGGTGCGCATCCTATATGAGATTCATGAAGGGTTGCCCTTCTATCTGCGACTGGAGCGGTTCCTCGCGGTGATGTTGCCGTTGGCAGCCATCAATGTGCTCATCCTGAGCCAGCGCCCCGAATGGGCAATCTGGAGCAATCTGGTCTACTTCTTCGTGCTGGGCATGTGGATGGCTGGTTCTCACCTCATCGGCACTATCGACGATACCGAGGACTACAGGGATGTCGCCCTTGTGATGTTGCTGAGCCTGTTCTGCTGTGGACCAATCGGTACGCTCGTGCTCTACTTCCTCGCCAGCGGTCTCCTCGCGCTCATCCTGAAAACGGACATTAACTGGTCGCTTATCGGTTTGCTGGTAGCTTATGTTATCGCCCGCATTCTGTTCGATATGGTGCTCATCCTGATCGATTTTGAGGAGATAGGCGACTTTATACGGATCGGCTTCTCCTTTATTGATTTCTTCCTTGTGCTTGCGCTCTTTGGAGGCTGGCTATTCGGTGGCATGGTGCGCAGTGACTAAGCCTCGGTCTGGGGCTTGGTCAGCAGGCGCAGGAGCAGGAAGCCAACGATGCCAGCAATGGTGGAGCCGATGAGGATGCCCATTTTGGCGAGGTTGAGCGTCTGGTCGTGATAGGCGAGGTGCGCGATAAAGAGCGCCATCGTGAAGCCGATACCGCCCAGAAAGCCCACTCCCAGGATGTGCGTCCAGCCCACCCCTGTAGGCAGGCGTGCGACGCCTGCCCGCACTGCCAGCCACGAGATGAGCGCGATACCGAGCGATTTGCCAAACAGTAAGCCCAGCGCCACACCCCACAGCACCCGACTGCCCCAGTCGATCGCACTGCCCTCACCCAGAATGGTCACACCTGCGTTCGCAAGGGCGAACAGGGGCAGGATGACGAAAGCGACCCACGGGTGCAAGATATGCTCCAATCGCTGGAGGGGCGACTGCACGCGCTCCGAGGCGCGTTCGATAGCTTCTACCGCGGACTGCTGAATCGGATGTAAGATGATGGTGGGCTTCTGATGGGGCGATTCGAGTTGGCGCAGATACTCCCGCACACAGGCAACATACTGATCGGGCGCGATGCGCTGACGCACAGGGATGGCAAAAGCACCCAGCACGCCCGCAATCGTTGCATGCACGCCCGACTTGAGCATGAAGTACCACATCACACAGCCGATAAGGAAATAGACCAGTGTGTGGCGCACACCCAACCGATTCGCCACCAACATCGCGCCGAACGCGAGCAGAGCATAGAGCAACAAATTCGCCTGCAGGTTCCCCGTGTAAAAGAGAGCAATCACCAGCACCGCGCCCAGGTCGTCGATAATCGCCAGCGCGCCGAGAAATACCTTGAGTCCGAGCGGGGCACGCTTGCCCAGCAGCGCCAGCACACCCAAGGCGAAGGCGATATCGGTCGCCATCGGGATGCCCCAACCGCGCGCATCAGGCGTGCCCCCATTCAGTGCATAGAAAATCAGCGCAGGAACCACCATGCCCCCCATCGCGCCAGCGATTGGTAGCATCGCCTGACGCCACGACGCCAGCTCACCCACCAGCAACTCTCGTTTAATCTCCATCCCCACCAGAAAGAAAAAGATTGCCATCAGCCCATCGTTAATCCACAGCAAGAGGGGCTTGTTGAGCACAAGCCACTCGCCGAAGCGTATCTCCACAGGGGTCTGCCAGAGGCGGAAGTAGGCAGGGGCAAAGGGCGAGTTCGCCCAGAGCAACGCGACAAGCGCACAGACCAGCAGGACGATACCGCCCGACGCCGCCTGTTCCGCAAACTCCTGAAACGGGCGCGAGAGCCGTTCAACGGGCAGGGCACGACCGGGCAGGGTGCGAGCAGTGCGGCGGGTCGGCATGGCTACATCCCCAGAATGTGGTAGCCGACATCGACGAAAATCACTTCACCCGTGATCCCGCGTCCCATCTCGCTGAAGAGGAACACTGCCGCGTCGCCCACCTCATCGGGGTCGGTGTCGCGCCTGAACGGGGCACGCTCCCGCACATACTCCATCATCGAAGTGAAGCCTCGAATGCCCCGCGCGGCAAGGGTGCTGACAGGTCCAGGCGAAAGCGCGTTCACCCGAATGCCTCGCTCGCCCAGCTCGTACGCCAGATAGCGCACGCTCGCCTCCAGCGCCGCCTTCGCCACCCCCATCACATTGTAGCCGGGCACCACCCGCTCACTGCCCAGATAGGTGAGGGTCAGAATCGACGCCCGCTCCGCCAGAATCGGCTCCAGATGGCGCACCGCTGCCACGAAGGTATACACGCTGGTCTCCAGCGCGATTTTGAACCCTTCGCGCGAGGTGTCCAGATAGCGACCTGCCAGCTCCTCACGCAGGGCATACGCCACACAGTGCGCCATGAAATCGACCTGACCCCAGCGCTCCTTGAGCGTGCGCGCTACCGCCTCGATCTCGGAGTCGTTGTTGAGGTCGCACTGTAGGGTGAAGGCATCGGGCAGTTCGGCAACCAATCGGCTCACCTTCTCCTCGAATCGCTCATTCTGATAGGCAATCGCGAGGCTTGCGCCATGCTGAGCGCACCGCTGGGCGATGCGCCACGCGAGGCTATGCTGATTCGCCACCCCAAAGATAATCCCACATTTCCCGTTCAACAGCATTCCCATCCTCCTGTGAGGGATATTGTACCCAGTGTGAGCCTGGATGCCTCTATGCGCCCTTCTGCTAAGTGGTTCTTCGGAACTCAAAGTCACAATTCAAAAACTAATATTTTTATCAAGACGACGCGCGTTCTCGACCTCTGGTTTAACCCAGAGGTCTAAATCTCCCGTCGGGCGCGGCACACCATAAAGGCTGGCTTATCCAATCGGCTTAATATACCGTTTGGGGATGCCCCATGGGGCGCGCCAGCGGCGAGCCAGCATGGCGTTTGCCTCCGGGTCGCCAATAATCTGTGCCTTCTGCGCGTCCCACCGAATGGTGCGTCCTGTGCGATAGGCGATATTGCCCAACAGCGGCACAATCGTGGAGCGCACACCCGCGAGAATATCGCATGCCAGCGGTACGCCCTCGCGAATGGCGCGGATGAAGTTGACGGCGTGCGGCTCGCTCTGCGGGGAGCCACCCCGCTGATAGGCAGGCACGCGCTCCTTTTCAGGATGCACCTGCAATCCGCCCCGGTCCACAAACAGGCTGGCGTTCGTGCCGAAGAACATCGTGCCGTAGCCACGCCCGTTCGCAGGAAAAGCGTTCGCTGCCCGATGGGAGTAAATCAGGAGCCAGTCCTTGAAGCGGAACAGACACTCCACCGTGTCAGGCGTCTCGCGGTTGTCGCGCAGGGCGAACTTGCCACCTGATGCCGAGACCTCAATTGGGTTATGCTCGCCCATCGCCCAGAGCGCGATATCGATCAGATGCACGCCCCAGTCGGTCACCTTGCCCCCCGCATAGTCCCAGAACCAGCGGAAATGGTGCAGACAGCGGTTCGGGTTATAGGGGCGTTTAGGGGCGGGACCCAGCCACATGTCCCAGTCCAAGCCGGGTGGTGGGTCGCTATCAGGCGGGTTGCCGATGCCATCGGGCGACTCGTTGTCCATGTTCCAGCAGTGCACCATCGTGATTTTGCCCAGCCTGCCCGACCGCACGATTTCGACCGCTTCCCGAAAATGCTCGCCACTGCGCTGTTGTAGCCCCACCATCACGACGCGCTTATGCTCGCGTGCCGCGTGCACCATCGCCAGCCCTTCCACCACATTGTGCGAGGCGGGCTTCTCCACATACACATGCTTGCCCGCCTCGCAAGCGTCGATGGTGATACGCGCGTGCCAATGGTCAGGTGTGGCGACAATCACCGCGTCGATGTCTTTGCGCTCCAGAATGCGTCGGTAGTCGCTGTAGGCGTCGAAAGTGCGTTTCGCCATCGCCTGAAACTCGTCGATCTGTTTGCGATACGGGTCGGCAATCGCGACGACCTCGCACATCGTGCCCGCGTGATGGGTGAACACATTGTAGTGGTGGCGTCCGATACCGCCACAGCCGATAATCGCGAGGCGCACCTTCTCATTCGGACTCCCCTGCATCATTCGCATCGCCTATCGTCCCTCCTCAAGGGTATGGATTCTCTATGCAGGGGTCCTTTCCTGCCAGCATCAGACTGTCCAAATGTCTCTCCTAAAACAGGGGGTAGCCCACTGAATGCTGTGAGTGAGAATAGCAAACCCTCCCTCCTTCGCTCCTTCCCATCCTTGCGAAAAACTGTGAAAGAAAGTGTATCGGGTTTATCTACTGACCACCGAACTTCTACATCAGACCAATCCTTATGATATAGCTCCCTCAGATTTGCAGGGGATTATACCCGCTTCTATCCCGATGCATTCCCAGCTGGCAAGTAATCCTCCGCACCTGCCCAGCCGCTCAACTGATTGCTCACCAGGGCGCATCCGTACACCTCATCAATCACCAGGCAAAAGGTGAAGGCGAACCGCCCGCCAAAATGCCCGCTCATCCGCTTGCACCGCCTGCCCCTCTTTCAACTGCAAAATCAAGCGCACATACTCCCGACAATCAGGGTTGACCTCCACCAACGCTTGAAGCACAGGCATCGCCTGAGCATTCACCCACACATCGGAAGACGCCAACACCTTGACTAAAAACGCCCTTGCCTGCGCATCTAATCGCTTGACCTGACGCACATGCTCTGCCAATAACTCAGCCTCCTTGTGCAGTTGCTCTAATCGTCTCCACCAATCGGCTACAGGGCTATCAGAAAGCAGCCGCTGGGTGACTAACTCCATCCATTCCTGATACTGGACAAACCGAGCAGGTTGGCACTGCTTGAGCAAACTCCTCGATGAATCTGCCACGGGGCTATCGGAAAGGAGTTGCTTGGTGACTGACTCGATGAGTTCCTGATACTGAATGCGTCGTGCCGATTGCTGGCAAGAGGTTGGAGAAGGCTGTCTGGCGCTGCCCTCATAAGGTGCGTCCAGTCCGATGCACAGGCTCAATAGTCCGAGCCACAGAACTCTTCGCCCAGCATATTTTAACATGGCATGACTTCCTCCTATGGTACGCATTCACACTTACGCTCACGATGCCCATTAGGATATTCAATGATTCTACAGCCCGTTGCTATCTTCCCTCTCGCCGCACAATCACGTATGCAAGCATTCCACTGGTTAGGAGTACACTCGTACTGGCACCAACAATCTATTCTGGGGCTACCAGATGGAAAGGGAGTAAAGTGCATGCAACCGATAGCAATGCCTCCCTTGCTTCTGCAGCGTTTTCGGCAAATATTCCATTCACTTGGCGTGCAGGGTCTTATCCAACCCCACCACTGACATATAAGTATCCCCAGCGCGAGCAGTTGTGGATCTCCATTCGGTTCTGCGCACGGTTCATTTACGCATCCCCCATACCCCAAAGGTGAGCACGCCTCCGGCGCTTGGGGCTGTACCACACAGGCACACGGCGCAGGCAACTCGGTCTGCACGCTCAGCCCATTACTATCCATCGGATAGTACCCATACGGCTCCCCTGTCTGACCCATCATCAACAGCTCGCCTCCAGAATGCGCTATCCGCCAGTTCCCATTATACCCCAACCCATTCCCAGCAGGCAGATAGTCCTCCACACTCGTCCAACTCTCATGCCCCATTGCCCGTTGATACACTGGTAGGTACTCTGACGACTCGTCTGCCTCTTATGAACCATCCGATTAGGAGGAAGTGCTTGCATCATGACTAATGCACTCATATACTCGATCAACGACTATCCAACTCCATTATGGTCGCTTCCAGTGAAGCGGATTATCGAAAAGGGCGCTGTCCGCCACCCGCTCCACCTTGCGCGTCCGTATATTCACTCTCCATAACTCTGGACGAAAGCTAACAGGGTCATTAGTCCACAAAAAGTACACCCAATCGCTGGACCAATCTGCCCGTATGCACAGAATAACCGCGCGTATATTCGTCACAGGCTGCGCAATCCCCTTTTGCAAATCGCCTACCCATATCTCTTGTACATAACGCTTGTCTGAAGGATTCTCGCCCGAGAAAACCACTCGTTTACCGTCCGCCAAAAACTGAACCTCTTCACCCCATATCCGTGAGCTTAGCCACGATACAGCTCGACTCTTCGCTTTTAGATACATTCCTGTACCCTTCTCTAAAGCCGAGAAGTCGGCGATAAAGTAAGCTGGGCTACCGATAGTATCTCCCACTATATGAGCCTGTTGAAACAGAAACTCACCTACAGGTGAGAAGTTCGAACTCCTGATTATCTTTAACTCAGTTGAGTGAACCGCAAGCGTTGAAAGGTCGAGCCAGTGCACACGCGGTTCATACCAGGTCCAATCCCCAAACGGTCTTTGACGCAAACGACAAGACCTCAAAAACACCACATGGCGACCATCAGGTGTCCATATAGGACTGCTGTCCGCACAATTCGAATCTGTGAGCTGGTGAATAGAGAGGCTATCCAATTCCAGCAAGTAAAGTTTCCATGGGGCTTTCGTATCTCCTGCCGGCTGGCGTGCTGAATAGATTATTGATCTGTTATCGGGTGAGAAACGCGGATCTATTTCGTAGGCATCCGTTTCAGTCAGGCGCTTGACCTTGCCAGTCTTCAAATCCATCAAATAGAGGTCATAGGTTCCCTTGCCCTTGGCACTGAACACGAGAGAGTTACCATCTGGAGAAATATCAAAGGAGATACCTCGATAGTTGATATGAGCGGCTCTAGAAGCATGGCTCGAGCTACTAAGTCGAGTGCTAAGACAGCTCGGTAAATGGAGTAGGAGTGCAGTCGTGATTATTACCAATGTTGGAAAGAAGCAGTACCTTTTGACACTCCTCATAAGACTCACCTCAAACCACACAAGGTTATGGAAAAGGTTATGGAATAAGACAGCCTCTGGAGGCTTGCAAGAACATATAGGCGGCAAAGATTTTTTTCCATTTATTGCAGTTAGCGGGATTTGGAGAAGTAGTACAGTCCGCATTGGCAGCGCATTGTGCCAAGTTAAGGTCACACCGTACGCAAGCACACTTCAAACGCCACCAACACAGATTATTGCAACTATTTCTGTCACAGCATTCATCATGCTTACAACAGTAGGCGTCCAGTTCGTCAATTGGTGCAGGTCTTGCAGTAGAACCCGCGCCTGGCTTGCAATTTCCAAAAACCGCACCAGCACCTGGGTGTCCTGGACCACACCAGTTGCCATAGATAGGGATTCGGATGATATTTCTCATCGCTCAAAACGGTTCACACTCGTACCCCCTGATCCCTCTTCGCTGTTCGAAAATTGGGCAAACCATGAACGCATCCCCTCATAAAACAGCAAAGTTAGCTCCGTCTCGTCCAACTCGCGCGGATGTACCTCTTTTGCCACCCTGAAGAAAGCCGATGGCTTCGGCGCAACCTGCTCACGATGAACCACACGCACCTCTATCGTAAAGACATCCGTATGCATACTCATCCGAAGAAAGCGCGCAGGAACATCAAGGGGTCTTAGGGGAACCCAATACCGAAAGATTAGTGTCGAAAACTGCTCCGATTCTAAACCAAGCTTCGCCGCCGCTTCACTGAGGCTCAAGTTGTAATAGGCGCAGGGAATCCCGTCCACCGTCTGGACAGCAACAGGCTTGACCGTCAGCTGGAATATCTCACCACCTTCAACCACACTGGCTGCAAAGGCAAAAGGAAATCCATGGATGAGGGTTAGTTTGAACTTGTCCCTCACTTTCGTCATCCATGCCTCGCCCTTAGCGGTCACCAGAACACTTGATCCAGAGCTCTCAAAGTACTTATTCCCGTGCTCGTCCTGAACCCTCAGCATATTCCCTTGACGCCAAATATCTATCACGCTGAGAATTGGCGCAGTTGGCTTGTCGGGTTGCATCTCTCGCGGTATCACCACAACAGCGACGCGGTAGTGGTAACAAGCAGGGACAGGCTTCTTCTGGGAGGCAGGCTGCGCAACTCCACTGCCTCCTTGTATCAGGCTAAGCACGACGAGCGCTATCCCAACCCTAATCCGCTGTTTAGGCACTTTCATGCTTGGACACCTCCGTCATCGTATAAGTTTACCTCATGATGGATTCTCAGTCGCCTTCGGCTGCTGGGTGGCACAGTCCTTATCTCCATTATACCCATACTCATACGCCACACTGATGTTCCCACCCCCATAATCCCGCTCTATCTTCACTAACCGACCCTCCTCATCATAACGAAAGACCCACATAATCATTCAGTGGCACCGTTACCTGCTAAAATACCTTCGTCACCCATTCCAAGTAATCTCTTATAATACTCAAAACTATGCCGATACAAAGATATGCACCGATTAATCACATCCACATTCTCCAACTCACCTCGCTCTGATAACCATTGCGATACGGAGGATAAGAAATCCGTATCACTTGCAATAATCGATAGATACCGCCCCGATGAGTCCAAAAGCAACCGACAGAGATGAAGGCAACCCGCTGCGACCTTCTCCTTCATCTCTTCATCGTCCAAACTAAAAATAGACTTAATTCCATATGGGTAGCTCACAGTTATATTGGGAAAGGGGTGCCTTCGTATAAGTTCATTCTCAATGGCAAAAAGATAGAACTCTGTCAACTGTATGTATTTCAACCACAAAAACAATGATTTCCTCAGGTCCCCCTCTGCATAAAAAGCCTCCGATAAGACTAACAAAACTTCAGGACACTCCTGACTTCCTATCGGGACAATCCTGAGAGACTGTCTAATCTCCTGCTCCGCTTCCCTAATCAAACCTTGTCTCACATAGAAACGCGCAAAGCAAATCTCATTCGAACCAGTGTCGCCAATCGTATCTGGCGAAACCAAGGCTTTTATCTCTTCTTGCTTTTTTCGCCATTCCAACGCCTTATCCAAATGCCCCTCCTTCAACATAAGGAGAATGAGCGTGGAGATGATCCTATAAAGCTCATCAGAGTATCCCTTTTCCTCTGCCTCTCTCGCGCGGCTCTCGAGAAAGGGGACGAGCTGTTCAGGAGAGCGTCTTACAATCTCCATCTCGTCCTCTATCAAGCGCTCGTTCCACTCTTCTCTATTCATGGCTTCCTCCAACACAATACATTTTACCCAAAGTATTCTATTCCGCACACACCAAGGGGATATTACATCTGAACTGCTACTCCCTGATGTCCGCACCTCTCCAAACCTAAGTAATCAGAAGAACCTCTCGCCCGGGAGTGGAAGCCAGTAAGGCTGGCCCGACTCAATGCATCGATCTCTGCAACCCTCATAGCATCGCTTAAAGTCTTGTCCATCAAGTCCCAACCCACGACAGTGGCTATTGCAAATACCAATGCACCACAGAATGTGGTTGTAGTCAGGGTCTGGGTCGTGAGGAACAGGAGGCCCTTCAGGTGGTTTAGGTGGTCGTGGTGGATTCGAAGGAGGCTGAGGCGGATTAGGTGGATTCGAAGGGGGTTGCGGTGGATTCGAAGGGGGTTGCGGCGGATCGGATGGCGGATGTGGCGGTTCAATAGGCGGTCCCCCAGGCGGAGGTGAAGAACCCCCACCACCCGAACCTCCACCACCCCCTAAAAGCCTCAGCAACGCCACTATCAAACATACTGCACACCCAATCACACACACAGAACACACAACCCGTAGGGAAGGATCCATCCCTTCCAGCCTCTCCCTCACACAAGCCTTCATACAGCCTATCGGATCCTCAGCCCCCCGACAAGACGACAAACACGGGATTACAATCGAACCTACACAAGCTGCCCCACAAATACAAGCCACGGCACATACCACTGCCCACGCAGGAATTGCAGTCCCAAAATCACCCGCTAATAACGCCGCATCAACCCACGCCCGCTCATTCCAAGCCTGAACATCTCCACAACTACCACACCCACGAGCAACAAGACCCTGCCTCCATACTGACCACCCTGCGCTACCTCCCTGCCTATACCATTCACTTAAACCCCCACACCAACTCAAAAACTCTAACCCTGCTAATCCCGCACGCCAGTAATACCGATACCCATCCCCATTGTACCGATACTCATAACCTAACCGCCGTTCCCCAGAACCCTCCCAACTCAGCCACACCTGCTGAACACGCGCCTCCTCATCATACACAAACTCCCGCACATAACTCCTGTCATCCGAACGCCAACCAACCGATCACATGCCCACTCAAAAACCCAATTCGGACCTCCAACCACATCATAAGCCCCACGCAACCGCCCAAAGTCATCGTAGTCATACACCCGCCAAACCACCGAAGACCGCCCTTCCCAAAGCGTCTCCACATATTCCTGCTCCAACTGACCATCTAACCGATAACCTCGCCAAATGACATAAGAAGGCTCCCCCATCCGCACCTCACTCACCCGACGCCCCACCTTATCATAACTCAATTCCACCGTGTCCCCTGTAGGCAGCTCCTTCTCTACACTCAAGGGTGGTGCACGGGCGAGACGCCCGTGCCATACTTTTTCAGCACCCTCAGAGCAGGAAAAGGGAGAGAGGAGGCGAAAACAGAAGACCATAGGAGGTGATGTAGACGCAGTCGCCCCGTTTCACCTGCCTATTTGCGTGGTAGGGTACACCATGTACGGCGATGGGTTCGCGGTGGCAATCGGAGGCGTGGCGTTATCGGTGGTTGCCGCTGGTGCTGGCGGCGGTGGGCACGGTTGCGCTCTACTGGCTGCAGGATGTGGGCGTCTTTCGTCGGCACGCGCTCTTGCTTGCCTTGCTAACGGGCTTCGGCTTCTTTCACCCCACCTTGCGCCACCCGTTGCTGATACTATTTGGCTACGGGTTGAGCGTCTACTTCCTCTCCAAATCGGTAGGCGCATGGATCGCCCCCTCCCTTGGCGGGCTGGGCGAGGTGGAACGCTGGCTCTGGGCGCTGACCGGGCTGTTGTGTGGGCTTAGCGCGCTGGGGATGGGGCGCGCCAACCCGCCACGCTGGCCGGTCGCCTTGCTGATGTTCGCGTTGGGGCTTTATTTTGTGACCTACACTTACACTGAGGGCGCACGGGGCAATGCCCTGCAGGTGATAGCAGGGGCGGGGCTGGCGACCGTCGCCTTCATCGCCGCCTTAGCGAACGCCATCGAAAGCTGGGCACGCCTTCGTAAAACCCGCTTGCGAAGGGTACACTAAAATCGAGGAGAGGTGACCGATGGCAAAACGGGCGACAAAGCAGGAGAAACGACGCGAGCAGATATTGCAGGGCGCAGCGAAAGTGTTCTCCAGAAAGGGCTATCATGCCAGCACGGTGGAGGAAATCGCCAAAGAGCTGGGGCTGACCAAAGCGAGCATCTACTACTATGTGCGCGACAAGAGCGAACTGCTCTATCAGCTCTATCGGCGGGCGATGGACGCCCTGCTCGAATCGCAAAAGGAGATAATGGCGCGTCCCGACCCGCCCGACCAGAAGCTGCGCGCGATTATCGAAGAGTATGTGCGCATCGCGGGCGACGCGCACACGATGTACAGCGTGGTGATTCTGCGCGAGCACCACGCTCTGCCCCTGCGCCAGCGCAAGGAGATTATCGCCCTGCGCGACGAGTATGAGCATAATGTGCGTCGCTGTATCGAGGAGGGCATCGAGCAGGGCATTTTCGCCCCGACCGATGTGAAGATGGCTGCCTATGTGGTGCTGGGCGCGCTCAACTGGATTCCGAACTGGTACAACCCGCGTGGCGCCCTGAGCAAGGAAGAGATTGGGCGCATCTTCGCGCACCACCTCGTGCGCGGCTTGCTCAAGGAGCCATCCAGCGCGTAGCCTGCGGAAGCGGGTACACTATTCCTCACACAGGGACGGAGGCAACAAGCGCATGCGTGCGTCGCGCTACTTTATGCCGACTTTGCGGGAAGTGCCTGCCGAAGCCGAACTGATTAGCCACCAGTTGCTCCTGCGCGGTGGCTTCATTCGCAAGCAGGCGGCGGGCGTCTATGTCTACTTGCCACTTGGCTGGCGCGTCATCCGCAAAATCGAGCAGATTGTGCGCGAAGAGACCGACCGTATCGGCGGAATCGAACTGTTCATGCCCGCGCTGGTGCCGCAGGAACTGCTCGACGAGACGGGGCGCAGTGGGTTGGACATCCTGTTCCGCCTCAAAGACCGGCACGGGCGACCCTTCACGCTCGGCTTCACCCACGAGGAGATTATCACCGATATCGTGCGCCACGCGGTCAGCTCCTATCGCCAGATGCCGCTGCTGCTCTATCAGATTCAGACCAAGTTCCGCGACGAGCCGCGCCCGCGTGGCGGGGTCATTCGCGCCCGCGAGTTCCTGATGTACGATGCCTACAGCTTCGATGGGGACGAATCGGCGATGGAGCGCGCGTATCAGGCGGTGCGCGACGCCTACCTGCGCATGTTCCATCGGATGGGCTTGCCCACCATTATCGTGGAGGCGGAGGCGGGCGCGATTGGCGGCGGGCGCAACGAGGAGTATATGGTCGTCGCGGAAGGGGGCGAGGATAAGGTTCTGCAGTGCGATACCTGCGGCTACGGCGCGAACGCCGAGCGGTGCGAACTGCCTGACCCGAACCTCAGCCCGCCCCCCATCGACACCCTGCCGCCCATGCAGAAGGTCGACACGCCCTCCGCACGCACGGTGCAAGAGGTCACCACCTTTCTGAACACCACCGCTGACCGCCTGGTCAAAACCCTGCTGATGCGCGTGGACGGCAAGCCCGTCGCGGCGATGGTGCGCGGCGACCGCGAGCTGAACCCCTACAAATTGATGCACGCGCTGGACGGCGAGAGCGTGGAGATGATGGACGCTGGAAGCATCGAACAGCTTACGGGCGCGCCCGTCGGCTTTTCGGGACCCGTGGGACTGCCGCCCGACCTGCCCATGCTTGGGGATTATGAACTGAGGGGCTTGCAAGATTTCGTCACGGGCGCGAATGAAGCCGACGCGCACCTTGTCCATGTCTGCTGGGGACGCGATTTTCCCGAACCGCGCTGGGCAGACCTGCGCGTCGCCGAAGCGGGCGATAAGTGCCCGCGCTGTCCGACGGGAACCCTGCGCGAGGTGCGCGGAATCGAAGTGGGGCACATTTTCCAACTGGGCGTCAAATACAGCCGCGCGATGAACGCCCTCTTCACCGACGCACAAGGCAACCTGAAGCCGATCCTGATGGGCTGTTATGGGCTGGGCGTGAGCCGATGCCTCGCCGCGATTGCCGAAGCGCACCACGATGAACACGGCATCCGCTTCCCCATCACTGTTGCACCATTTGAGGTGATTTTGATTCTGGTCAATCCCGAAGACCGTGCCCAGCGCGAGGTTGCCGAAGGGCTGTATACGGCACTGCTCCAGGAGGGCGTCGAGGTGCTGTATGATGACCGCGACGAGCGCAGTGGTGTGAAGTTCAAAGACGCCGATTTAATCGGCATCCCCATTCAGGTAGTGGTTGGGCGTGCGGTGCAGAACGGTCAGGTGGAGGTGCGCCTGCGGGCGGACAAATCGCCCCAGCGGGTCGCTATCCCCGACGCGCCCACCCATATCACCACGCTGATTCAGGAACTGAGGCGCGAGCTGGAGCCACCCGCGGGATAAAAACTTATTCGTGGCTTGGGCATCTTCGTGGCTTGGGCATCTTGCCCATTTAGCCGAATGAGCAAGAGGCTACTCGTGGCTTGGGCATCTTGCCCAAGCAGAACACGGGCGGGACGCCCGTGCTACTTCACCTGAAGCCATCAGGTAAACTATCCGCTGAGGTGAACAGGGATGAAAATGGCGACAGGGTTTTTCTGGGCGATACTGCTGAGCGTTGCGGTCTTATTCGCAGCCGATGAACCGAAGCCTTACAAGCCCAAACCAGGCGAGACGGTGGTCAAGATGACCATCAAAGACAAAGGCGACATCTACATTCGGCTCGATACCAAAGAGGCGCCCCGCACCTGCGAGAACTTCCTGAAACTGGTCAAGCAGAAGTTTTATGACGGCATCCGTTTCCATCGGGTGGTGCCGCGCTTTGTAGTGCAGGCGGGCGACCCCCTCACCAAGGACCCCAAAGTCTCGCTGGACGATCCGCGCGTGGGCACGGGCGGACCCGGCTACACCATCAAGTTCGAGCCGAACAATCTCAAGCACAAGCGCGGTGCGATTGGCATGGCACGCACGCCTGACCCCGACAGCGCGGGAAGCCAGTTCTATATCTGCCTCGAGCCGCAGCCGCAACTGGACGGCAACTATGTGGTGTTCGGTGAGGTGGTGCAGGGCATGGAAATCGTGGACCGCATCCAGCGCGGGGATGTAATCGAGAAAGCCGTTGTTCTGCAGGAAGCCAAGCCCAAAGAGCCGACCCGTTCCGACAAGCCGAGCCAATCAAATAAACCTTCTGCCCAAAAGAGCAAGCCATGATTGCGCCCGCACTCGCACAACAGGTGCTTGGGGAGGCGGAGGCAATTCTACAAGGCGATGCGCCGCTCGAAACGCGCCTCCAGCAACTGATGCAACACCTGCATGACCGCCTGCTCCACTATCACTGGGTGGGCATCTACTGGCTGGAAGGCGACACGCTCGTGCTGGGACCCTATGTCGGACCGCCCACCGAGCATGGGCGTATCCCTGTCGGGCGGGGCGTGTGCGGAACCGCCGTCGCCGAGAACGCCAATCAGATTGTGTACGATGTGCGCGAACGCGCGAACTACCTTGCGTGCAATTTGGAGACGCGCTCGGAGATTGTGGTGCTAATTCGCGACCCACGCACAGGAGCCATCGTTGGGCAGATCGATGTGGATGGCACGGAGGTCGGTGCGTTCGACGAAAGCGACGAGGCGTTCCTTGAGGCGATTGCCCAGCTCATCGCACGCAGTGGATAGTGAATGCAAACCGAGTGGCTTGGCAGAGTGGCGCTTGCGCTTGTTGCCAGCGGGCTGATGTGGCATCTGGTTCAGCGTCTGCACGCGCGGTTTGGCTGGCAGCGCCCGAACTTTCGGGGTGAGGTCGTGCCTGCCCGATCGGGGCTGTTCCCCCTAATGGTGGGGCTTATTGCAGTGCTCCTGCTGAGCGATGAGGTGAGCCTCCCGTGGCTCCTTGCGCTCGGCTATGGCGTGCTGGGCTTCATCGATGACCAGTGGGGTCAGCACGCGCCTAAGGGCGTGCGCGGACATCTGCGTATGTGGCTCGCCGGTCGCCCCACCACCGGACTCATCAAAGCCATCGGCGGGCTGGCGTTGGGCGTCGCCATCGGCTTGCAACTCCATCACCTCTCGCTCTTTGCGTTGCCCGCCCTGCTCACAGGGCTGATGATCGCGCTCTGGGCGAACTTTTTCAACCTGCTCGATGCGCGTCCGGGTCGCGCGGGCACGCTCTTTCTCCTGTTGGCGCTCCCATGCATAGTAGCCCTGTGGTGGCACGGCGAGCGAACCGATGCGCTAATCCTCCTCAGCCTCGCGCTGGGGGTGCTGATGGTGTTGCCATTGGATCGGGCGGGTAAGGGCATGCTGGGCGACACGGGTAGCAACTTGCTGGGCGGTGTGCTGGGGCTGAGCCTCGCGCGGGTGTTGCCGATGGGCGTGCAGGCGTTGAGTGTGATGGCGCTTCTGCTCTTCCACCTGTGGGCAGAGCGGTGCTCACTGAGCGAATGGATTGAGCGTCGTCCGCTCCTGCGCCGACTCGATCGGCTAACGGGCGTGCGTTAGTCGCGCCCGATGTGAAGCGACCCCGCCCCCTATGGAATAATCCCGCTGGACGATGGAACTGAACGCCTTGCAGATTCGGGTGGCGCGCACGCCGGGACTGGGCATGTTGCCCCAGGTGACGACGCAGATTCTGAGGCTGGTGGACAATCCGAACGCTTCACCGCGTCAGGTAGGGGCACTCATTGAGCGCGACGCGGGACTGGCTTCGAAACTGCTCAAGACCGCCAACAGTCCCTATTACGGCATGGCGGGCAAGGTGCGCTCCGTGTCGCAAGCCATCTCGGTGATGGGGCTATCAGCGGTGCGCTCGGTGATTGTCAGTCAGGTGTACCAGCAGATGACAGCGAGGCGAGCACACGCCCGCCGTTTCGACCGTGTGGCGTTCTGGCAACATTCGCTGGCAGTCGCCAGCGCAGCACGCATTCTGGCGCGGTTCAAGGGCTGGCGCGACCCCGAAGAGGTATTCCTCGCTGGACTGCTCCATGACGCGGGGCGACTGGTGATAGACCGCTTCCTGCCGAGCGAGTTCGATCAGGCAATTGCGCTCTCGTTGGAGCGCGGTTGTAATCTGATAGATGCCGAGAAGGAGATTCTGGGCTACACCCATGTGGAGGTGGGCGTGATGCTGGGCGAGCAGTGGCAGTTGCCCGAAAGCCTGATGGAGGGCATCCGCTGTCATCACGAAGCCGTCTCCTTCGAATCGTCGCCTATCGGTTGCCTCGTTTATGTGGGGAATGTGCTGGCGCATCAGGCGGGGTTCGGACTGGGCGCGCCCGTGCTGTATGAGCTCGATTCGGAAGTGCAGGAATCGCTGAAGTTGCCCCCAGAGCAGTTCGAGGGGCTGAAGCAGGTGCTGGTGCAGGAGGTCACCCGCACGCAGGAACTGCTGAAAATTTAATCGTAGTTTGGGCATCCTGCCCATTTCGCCTGATGAGCAAGATACTCAAGCTACTTTAGAACTGCACGCCCAGTTTGAGGCTCCCGCTGTAGCGGGGGCGGTTCGGGTCAGTGGTCTGGTCGGCACGCGGAAGTTGGGCGCTTGCCTCCAGAGTCAAGTAGAAATTGCTCAGTCGCTGGGTCAGCCCGAGTTTGAGGGCGACCTCGCGCAGGAAGGCGTCGCGCTCCCACTCGGTGCGCTGGAAGGTGAGCGCAAACAGCGTGGCAGGGTTCAGTTGGCTCTGCAGGCTGAGCGTATAGCGTCGCTCCTCACTCAGTTGCGCCAGCGCGGACTGCTCTGCATAGCCCGCTTCGATGACCCATCCGCCGCGGGTGAAGCGCAGACGGTAGCCTTGCAACTCGGTCGGCTGGGGACGCCCCTGCTGGAGCGGATAGCGCGCCCACTGACCGCCGAGTGTTAGGTCAAAGGGCATCCGCCACTCCCATTCGAGCTGCTGACTGCGCAGGGCGTAGCCTTGCCAGCCCTCGTAGGAACGCTCGCTCAGCCGTAGCTGGGCGCCTTCGAAGGGGTTAGCGATGAGTTGGTAGCCGCGCATCTGCCCTGCCCCTTCCTGAATCTGGTACTCGCCCCCGATGCGCAGAGCGGGATTCAGATGCGCCTGCAGTTGCGCCTGCATCGCGCCTTGTGCCTCGTCCGCCTGCCAGCGCTGGCTCAGCTCCACTTTGCCTTGCACCTGCTGGGTGCCGCCCTGAAAGGCGACACGGCTCTGCTCGATGCGCCCGTTGCCCTCGCGCTGGGTCAGATGGCTTAACTGCACCGCCTGCCCAATCTCGGCGCGTGTCTCGGTCTGACTGCGCGCCTGCTCACCCTGCTGGGTGAGGCGCTCTTCCACACGCAGGCGGACGCCCTGCTGAGGCTGGAGGCTCAGCGCGAATCGGTCGGACAGGCTCGACGGCTGATGGGGCTGGTCGGTCATCTGGCGTTCGACGAGCAGGCTGGCACCCGGCAGGGTGTATTCCACGCCGGCAAGCCAGCGCTGCTGTGCCGTTTGGGGGTTCTTCAGCCCGCGCTGATGAGACAATTGCAGGCGTGTGCGCAGGAATCGGTCTGGACGCCACTCCAGCTGGGCGTTTGCCTGTTCCTGCCCGCTGGTCAGTCCGTAGGGGCGCGCGTCGCCAAATTCGGTGTCCACGCGGCTCAGCTGAAGGTTCAGCGCGAGACCGTCGGGCGTGTTCCAGCGGGAGCCAAGCCGAAAGAGGGCAGGCAGATGGTCGCCCTGCGGGTTGCGAATCAAGTAGAGCGCTTCCGCTTGCTGATGGGGTTGCTCCCAAGTGGCGCGAACGCCCAAATCGGTCAGTGGGGCGTTCCCCCCAGTGAGCACGCGCCCCTGCAGGCTGAGCGAGGCGGAACCCCAGCGCAGAATCTCTGCCGAGAGCGGGATGTCGGGCGCGCTGTTTTTCTGCGAGCGTCCATGTTGGATGCGATAGCCCACCCGCGCCGTCTCGCCCCGCTTCAACGGCTGAGCGAAGCGAATCTGCCCGTTCGCATAGTCAATCCAGTAGTCGCGCTCGCGTATGAGCCACTGCTCGCCACGCAGAACAATCTCGCTATGCTCCGGGATCCCACGCCAGCTAAGCATGTATGGACCGACGACACCACATCCCTGCAGAGTCTCGCTGATCCACTCCTGTCCACTGGCGCAGGCGATCATCAGCGCCAGCATCAGCCAGCCCGGTCGTCTCATCCTAAAAGAGAGTATACCTCCGTGAGGGCACGACCAAACCCACTTTGCCGTCTCAGTTGCCCTTGAGGGAAGCGATGAGCACGCCCAGTGTCCACAGGCTCAGATACAGCCCGATACAGAGGCGTGTCCAGCGACGCACGAAGGCGAGATTGTGCCGACGATACCACTCCATAAAGCCGACGGCGAGCACCACCGTGCCCGCTTTCACGCCAAAAAACGCGCTCCAACCATGGCTTAGCACCCAGTTCATGATGGGGTTGAACTCGGTCGCCCATCCGTTCGTGATGAGCCAGTAGGTGCTCAGCGCGTCGAACGCACATATCGCCGTTAGAATCCAACTCTCTTTCAACATAGTTCCTTACTTGCCCGCCTGTTTGGGGAAGGCGGTTCGCCACCAAGCGAAACAGCACCTTTCGTGCCAGAGCGGGGCTTCGCTCTGCTCCCACCTATCCGTGCGTCATCTCGCACGGCAGCCCGCTCTGTATCGATTGCAGGCAGGCAAGTGCAAGCGCAACCGCTTGACGCCCGTCGTAGCCATCGAACGGGAGCGGCTCATCCTGCCAGAGCGCACGGGCAAAGGCGACCAGCTCCCACAGATAGGGATCGGGTGTGCCGACAGACTCTGGCGTGAAGTGCTCCTCGTTGCCGTCGTGGGTGCGCACGACCAGTTCGCCCCCGAAGCCGCCGTGAGCGATACTTCCGCTCTCGCCCACAAGGTGCACTTGATAGCCGCCCAGCGCGTCGATGATGCTGGCTTCCAGCAGACCGAGCGCTCCCGTTTCAAACTCCACGATGCTCTGCCAGTGCTGAACGAAGTCGGTATCGGGCAAGGGGCGTATGCCTCGCGCGAACACTTGCTTCACCTCACCCCCCAGCCAGCGCATGTAGTCCAGCTCGTGCACATTCATCTCCACGACCAGCCCACCACTTTGGGCTTCGACACCGCGCCAGCCCTTGCTGAAAAGGCTGATGTCGTAGCCCGTGCGTCGCACGCTCAGCGCCAGCAGACGCCTGATGCGACCCTCGTCAATCAGCCGCTTGGACAGCCAGAACAGCGGGAACAGGCGCAGTACCTGCCCGACCATCAGCCGACGCTGGGCACGCTGTGCTGTTGCCAACATCGCGTCGCAATCGGCTAATTGGAGCGCCATCGGCTTCTCGCAGAACACATGCTTGCCGTGTGCCAGCGCAAGCAGAGCAAGCTCCGCATGCGTAAAGGGCGGGGTTGCAATCAGCACGGCTTGCACCGTCTCGTCGTCCATCAGTGCCCCCAACTCTGCATACGCGCGAGTTTCCAGCTCGCCAGCCAACTGCTCGGCAACAGCAGAGTTCTCGTCGTACACGCCGTGCAGACGCACCGCACAGCCCTCAGGCAGAGGGAAATGGGGAAGGTTCAGCCCTTCTGGAACCTCCAACCCCCGCTCCATCTGCTTGAGTCGCCGTGCGAGATGTCTGCCAATCCCGCCCGCGCCAATTACCGCGAAGTTCAGCGTGCCCATCGCGAAGCGATTTCGACGCCTTCGGCAACTCACCTGCCCTGACAGGTAGAATTATAACGATGAGCGCTGTCGGGAAGGTGCTAATCGGGCTGGGGTTGATGCTGGTACTGCTTGGACTGCTGATGATGGCGCTGGAGCGGATAGGCGTTCGGCAGTGGCGTCTGCCAGGCGATATTGTGATTCATCGGGATGGCTTCCACTTCTATTTCCCGCTGGGCACCAGCATCCTGATCAGCCTGATTTTGACGCTGGTGCTAAGCTTTCTGGCATGGTTGGCGGGTCGCGCCCGCTGAGGGAATGCCTATGGAAGCCTCGTTGTTTGATTATGAGCTACCTGAGGAGTTGATTGCGCAGGAGCCGGTGGAGCCGCGCGACTCGTCGCGCCTGCTGGTGGTGCATCGGGCGACAGGTCAGCTGGAGCATCGCCACTTTTACGACCTGCCTGACTACCTACGGGCAGGCGATATGCTGGTGCTGAACGATACGCGGGTGTCGGCGCGACGGCTGTTCGGGCGCAAGCCGACGGGTGGGCGGGTGGAGCTGTTGCTGATACGCCCCGTGGGCGACGGGCGCTGGTATGCGCTGGTGCGCCCCGGGCGACGCCTGCCTGAAGGGAGCCTTGTGCTGATCGACGAGGCGCATAGCGTGCAGATTGAAGCACGGCTGGAGGGCGGGATCCGCCTTGTGCGCTTCATCCCGCCCGATGATTCGTTCGTTCAACAAGTTGGTCAGGTGCCCCTACCCCCCTATATCCATCGCACACTGACCGACCCTGAACGGTATCAGACGGTGTTCGCGCGTGAACCCGGCTCGGCTGCTGCGCCCACCGCTGGATTGCATTTCACGCCCACCCTGCTGGCGAGGCTCCAAGCGCAAGGTGTGCAGATTGTCACTATCACTCTGCATGTAAGCCTCGACACCTTTCGCCCCCTGCAGAGCGAACAGGTGGAAGAGCACAAAATGCACGGCGAGTGGTTCACCGTGTCGTCCCAAGCGGCGGAGGCGATAAACGCCACCAAAGGGCGCATCGTGGCGGTGGGCACGACCTGTGTTCGCACCTTAGAGAGCGCGGCGGTCGGCAAGCGCCAGGTTCAGCCGATGACGGGCGAGACGCGCCTCTATATCACGCCGGGCTACGAGTTCAAAGTGGTGGACGCGCTGATTACCAACTTCCATCTCCCGCGCACCACGATGCTGGTGCTGGTGTGCGCCTTTGCAGGACGCGAGCTAATCCTACACGCCTATCAGGAGGCGATCCGCCTGCGCTATCGCTTCCTGAGCTTTGGCGATGCGATGCTGATTCTCTGAGTTAGATAGGAAGGGCGACGCCGTGCAGGTCGCGCCCTGCGGGCGAGCAGAGAAACATAATGACCTCGCCAATCGAGGCAGGTGCAACCCAGCGACTGAAATCGGCGTCAGGGCGCGCTGAACGGTTCGCCGGCGTGTCGATAGTGCTGGGCAAGACGCAGTTCACATTAATCCCGTGCTCCTTCAGCTCGGCGGACAGCGCTTCGGTGAGCCGAATCACCGCGCTTTTGGCAGCCGAATAGGCGGCGATGCCTGCCGTGCCGCTCAGCCCTGCCCGACCCGCCACATGCACAATTTTGCCCGAACCCGCCTGCAACATCACGGGCACCACAGCGCGGGAGAGGATGAACGCCACACGCGCATTGAGCGTAAGCATGAAGTCCCACTCCTCAACAGGGGTCTGATGAACAGGCGTGCCACCTCGGTAGCCGCCGACCGTGTTCACCAGAATATCGATGCGTCCGAACCGCTCCACCACTTGGCGCACCATCGCCTCTGCTTGCGACGGGTCTGCAAGGTTTACCCCGCCGATAAGTAGATGGTCGGGGTTCAGCGCGAGGTCGGCAAAAAGCGTGTGGAGCTTTTGCTCGCTGGTGCTGGTGAGGGCGAGGGTAGCACCCGCTTCGTGGAACTGACGCGCCACCACGCTCCCCAGCGCGCCAGTCGCCCCCGTGATAAGAGTCACCTTGCCTGTAAAATCGAACCGTGCCATCGCGCCGATTTTACCTGAAGCGCCAGATGAGATTCGCGCCCCGATCCTGCGCCAGGATCGATCCAGCAGAGTAGCCCTTCGCGTGTCCGTCGGCAAAAATGAGCGTTGCCAACCCGCGATTATCGCCTGTGGCGAAGTGGCGCGCATAGAGCGGCTTTAGACGAGCAGGCGGTAGATGATTCAGCTCGCGCACCAGGTCGCGGTCGGCAACGAGGGGCGTGCCTAAACGCGGGTCGCGTGGGTTCGGCTCCCCATTATAAGGGTCGAACACATAGCCCCGATACTTCTCGGCGGTCGGTCCGCTGGCTGTGTCGCCAAACATCGGCGTGCGCGCAGGCTCCTCCATCTGGGGCAGTACAGCAGGCGTCGCGAAGCCCTCTATCTGCAACGGGTCGTATGCCGTCGCGGTCGTGTAGCCGATGGAGCCAATGCCCCGCTGAGACCAGTCGGTGGGGAAGCCTGTGCGCGACGCGCTGGGACAGGTGAAGATACCCGTGTCCTTCACATAGGGCTGGATGAGCCGTGTCCAGATTCGCTCGGGTACTTCGGGCGGCACATCATAATTGGTGGAGGGCGGAAACGCCTCGTCGTGGTCCTGCAAGTAGGTTTGCACCGCCATCGCCAGCTGGCGCGCGTTCGAAAGGCAGGTGGTCTGACGCGCACGCTCGCGCGCCTGGGCAAAAACGGGGAACAGAATCGCCGCCAGAACGGCGATAATGGCAATCACCACCAGCAACTCGATCAGGGTGAATCCGCCACGATTTCGCATAGTTCGATTATAGCCCATCCAAAAGCAGGAATCCCACCGCAAGGCGCGAAATCGAAACACAGCGGGTTATCCGACCTGTCTGACTCGTCCGACATGTCCGACCCGCAAAAATCTAAAACGGAGGAGAGTGATGTGCTATGCCGACCGTGGCGATAACATTGGATTGTGAGGCAGCGGACTATCCGCGCTGCTATACCCGCGACTACATCAAAGTGGCTGAAGAGTTCACCATCCCCATCACTTGGATGATTCAGGTGTCTGGCAAAGACCCTATGGGCAATGTGCAGCTCTATTATCGGGAGTATCTCCATCGCATCCCGTCATGGCACGAATTTGGGCTTCATCTCCATTTTGAGGATCAGAGCGGGCGCTATGTGGAGCACCCGCGCGAGCGCGGCGAACTCGTCCAGATGGGCAAAGATATGTTGAAGCAGGCACATCTGAAGCCGACCGCCTTCCGCGCGGGCAGCTACGCCCTCCTGCCGTCCGACCTGAAATATCTGGAAGATGTGGGCATTCTGGTCGATAGCAGTGCCATTCCGAACGCCGAGTATAAGATGTTTGTGGATTGGGATGGCGCACCCACACGCCCCTATCACCCCTCCTATGAAGATCTGCGCAAGCCGGGCGAAGCCAAGATTTTAATCGTGCCGATTGCCACCGCAAACGGCAAGCTGGGCTACCTTGATCAGGGCTGGGAAGTGGTGCGCTCCGTGCTGGAGTATCACCTGGAGGCGGGCACGCCTGTGCTCTGCCTCGGCGGCTACGACTATCAGGATAGCACCGAGACCATGCGCGAAGCCATCCTGTTCCTCAAGAAGCATAATGCCCGCTTCACCACGCTCACTCAGATTGTTTCGGAGTACACGCTATGATCGACGCACGCTGGCAACGATTGGCGGATGTGCTGGTGCACCATTCGGTGCGGGTTCAGGCGGGCGAGCGTGTGCTCATCGAAGCGTTCGATATGCCACCCGAATTTGTTGCGCTACTCGCCCGCACCGTCGCGCAAGCGGGTGGTATCCCGATTGTGGACATCAAAAGTAGCCTCGTGTTGCGCACGCTCTATCAGCATGCCAGCGAGGAACAGATTCGCTTTATCGCGGGGCTGGAGCGCACGCGCATGGAGGGCGTTCAGGGCTATATCGGCTTGCGCGGCACGCCCAACTTCGCCGAGATGTCCGATGTGCCCACCGAAAAGATGAAAATGGTGCGCCAACTCTGGTGGATGCCTGTCCATCAGGAGGTGCGCGTGCCGAAGACCAAATGGGTCGTCCTGCGCTGGCCAACCGTCGGCATGGCGCAAGCGGCGAACATGAGCACCCCTGCGTTTGAGGAGTTCTACTTTCGGGTCTGCACCCTCGATTACGCCCGCATGGAGCGCGCTGTTCAGCCGTTGGTGGAGTGGATGGAGCGCACGCGCGAGGTGCATATCAAAGGACCTGGCACCGACTTGCGCTTCTCGATTGAGGGCATCGGCGTCGTGCCTTGTTATGGCTTGCGCAACATCCCCGATGGCGAATGCTTCACCTGCCCCGTGCGCGACTCGGTCGAAGGTGAGATTACCATCAACACGCCCAGTGTGTACGAGGGCACGCTCTATCGGGACATTCGCCTGCGCTTGCATCGGGGCAAGATTGTGGAGGCAACCTGCGCGGACGATGGCGACCGACCTGGCGCAGGCAACCCGCGCAAGCTGAACGCGATTCTGGACACCGACGAGGGCGCACGCTATATCGGCGAGTGGTCGCTCGGCTTCAATCCGCATATCCTCTACCCGATGAACGACACCCTCTTCGATGAGAAAATCGCCGGCTCATTCCACTTCACGCCCGGCAACGCCTATCAGGAGGCGGACAACGGCAACCGCTCGTCGGTGCACTGGGATCTGGTGGTGATTCAGCGTCCAGAGTATGGCGGGGGCGAAATCTATTTCGATGGGCAACTGGTGCGCAAGAATGGGCTGTTCGTGCCACCCGAACTGCAGGGTCTGAACCCCGACCAACTCAGTGTATGAGTGGCTTGGGCATCCTGCCCATCGGGCGTAGCACGGGCGTCCCATGTAACACGAGCGTCTCGCTCGTGCAGGGCTTGCTTGGGCGAGACGCCCAAGCCACTGTAGCACGAGCGTCTCGCCCGTATAATTGCCAGTGTGGATACGCTTCCCAAGCAGGTGAGAACAGACGGTGATTTGGAAGGCGACAGGCGTGGTGGAGCAAGTTGTGCGCGAGCGCGATGGGGTGCAGTACCTGCGTGTACACACCGATGAGGGTATACGCAACGCGCTGAACTATATCGCGCTCGTGGGCAGGCTCCCGCCGGGCGCGCGGGTTCTGCTCAACACCACCGCCACCACCCTGCAACTGGGCACCGGCGGCTACGATTTTGTGGTGGCGGTGCTGTCCGACCCGTCAGACCTGTCTGCCCTGTCCGACCTGCCTGCCCTGTCCGACCTGCCTGACCGGGAACACCTGCTGGTGCGCCTGCGCTACACGCCGTTGCAGTTCGCTGCGCCCGCTGGCGAGAGCCTCTACCCCGACGCGCTCGCAGGCACACTGGAGGGAACCCCCGTCGTGGCGATACTGTTGCACAGTCATCTGGCACCTGTGGTGGGCGCGATATGCTACGCCCGCCCCGACGCGCGCGTGGTCTATCTCATGACCGATTCGGCGGCGCTGGCTTTGCCGTTTAGTGAAACAGTGAGCCAACTCAAAGCGCGTGGCTGGCTGACGGGCACCATCACCATCGGACAGGCGTTTGGTGGCGATTTAGAAGCGGTCAATCTCTACAGTGCGCTGTTGCTTGCCCGCCATGTGCTGAACGCCGATGTGATTGTGGTGGGGCAGGGTCCGGGCAATCTGGGCACGGGCACACGCTGGGGCTTCTCTGGAATCGATCAGGGGCTTGCGCTGAACGCCGTGGGCACTTTAGGAGGTCAGCCTATCGCAGCGTTGCGCATTAGCTTCAGCGACCCACGCGAGCGCCATCAAGGCATCAGCCACCATTCGCTGACGGTGCTGAGCCAAGTGGCGCTCGTGCCCTGTCATGTGCCCGTGCCAACCCTGCCCGACGAGCAGAGAGAGCGCGTGCAGAACGCCCTCGAACGCGCAGGCATCCCCCAACGCCATACGGTTCATTGGATAGATGCCGACACCGCTTTCGAATGGCTCTGCGAGCAGGGGGTGTCCCTAAGCACGATGGGGCGCGACGCACAAGCCGAACGCACCTATTTCCTTGCGGGTTGCGCGGCGGGGTTGGTGGCAGTTGCGCTCCTACCTCAAAAGCAGACTTAGTCTGAGCGCACTGCCACGATTCGGAAGCTGCGCGCCCAGCGCAAGGTTAGCGGGGTCAGCGCCATGCCCAACGCATTAACAAGGCGCACCAGCGGATTGCCACCTGCACCCCCCAGATACGCATAGGGGCGCGCCCGAAAGCCGAACGACCCGATATGGTGCGCCAACTGCACAGGGTCGAACAATCGCTCCAGCACCGCCCCTGTCAGCGGGTTCACAGGACACTCCACGGGCGTATAGGTCGAATTGGGCAGCTCTTGCGTGTCCAGATAGTGTCGCACCGCCTCCAGAATCTGCTCACGGGTCATGCGACTGGTACGGCGTGCCAACTCCTGCACCAGCGCGGTATCCAGCTCGGGAAACGCCTCCTGAATAATCGTCGCGCGCATCTCGACATAGGGCTGTTTGACCCTGTGTCCATCGAACGGTCCCGCGGGACCGTTCTCGAAGCGGAGCCAGAGTTCGCGCGTGTGTGCCGCAAGGCGCGGATTGACCCCATTATTCCCGTCCGCAATCAGCAGAACCCCGCCAGGTTTGAGTAGGCGTGCCGATTCGGCGAGGAAGGCGTCCACATCATGATAGTGGGAGATCGACTCGTTGGAAAGGATCATGTCGAAGGAGCGAGGCGCGAATTCCAAATGCTCCACGCTGGCGAGCTGGGCAGTAAGGGGCGGGTTGAGCTGAAAGTCTTCAATCATTTGCTGGAAGGTGGGCAGACGGGTGGGCGAGATATCGACGCCATACACGGCTTGCGCGCCCATCAGCCCCAGGATGATTGCCAGCGCACCGAAGCCACAGCCGGCATCCAGAATGACTTTGCCCTGTGGGTCGAAACGCGCTAACCGACACAAGTCATACACATAGCGCGTCTGCTTCGCACAACCTTGCAGGGTCGCCAGATGCCCATAGTAGCGCCACAGCTCCTCATCGTAGCGCGCCCGATTCGAATCGGCGAGCGCCTGGCTGTAGATGGCATGGAGGCGACGGCAAACTTGCGCAAAGTCTTGCATAGATACGCAGCGCCTTCCTCGTGTGTCCCGCTACCCTGTGACAATCTCCTTCACTTTCAGCCATGTGAGTGGCTGGCGGTGTCCCCAGCGTTTGCGCTCGTTCTTTTTCGGCTTATACTTGAACCCGACGATTTTGGGCGCCTTACCCTGTCGCACCACTTCCGCAATCACTTTTGCCCCTTCGATATAGGGCGTGCCGATGCGTGCGCCCTGCTCACTGCGAATCATTAGCACTTCCGTCAACTCGATTTGGCTGCCCGGTTCCGCCTCGATTTTTTCCACACTGATGAGGGCGCCCGGCTCGGCGCGGTACTGCTTGCCACCTGTCTGAATAATCGCATACATCGGTTCTCTCCTCCTAAGTGGGGGTATTATACCTCACCCTTTTTGCCCTACAAGACCGACCAACCCCAAATCGTCGGGCTTGTCTTACAGCATGGTCACGAACCGCTCGGTCTCGCGCGGGTAGGTGCTGAACGGGTCGCGCATATCGACCTGCCGATTGCGGTCCACATAGACGATGTCCCAGTCGATGTAGTAGCGATTGTAACGTCGCTCGGCGAGGCGCTTAATAATGTAGCCGCGCGCGGCGGCGCGTGTGTTTTCGGGCGGTGTGGTAATTGCTGCCTCGATCTGCACATCGTCCACCAATCGCTTCACCTCGCCCATCTGCTGAAGCGCGTAATAGAGTCCCTGCTCTGGGTGAATGTTATGATACTCCAGGTCTATCGAGTGCAGGGCGTCGTCGCCCCACTTTGTGCCCGTCTCCTCCATGTAGACGCGCAGCACTTTGAGCTTGATGAGCCAATCGATGCGGTCTTCCAACTTTTCGGGGTCGGTTTCGAGCGTGTCCAACACATATTCCCACTCCTGCAACACCCAGTCCGTTTCGGGGTCGCGCCCGGCGAAGCGTCGCTGTGCCAGCTGAAGATAGATGCGTTGCAGGTCAATCGCGCTGATGGTACTGCCGTCCAGCATCTGCACAATCCATTTGCGGGTCGGGTCACGGGAGACGCTCTTGAGCGTGTGCAGGGCGTCCTGCAGGCGCAGCCAGTTCGGCAGAGCACGCGATTCGGCTAAATCGAGCACGAGGCAGGTGGTGCCAATCTTGAGGGCGGTCGCGTATTCGCTCATGTTGCCCTCGCCAAACAGCAGGTGCAGTCGCTGATAGTTCTGGTAGCCGTACACGCTGTCCCACTTGGGGTTGATGATGGCGCGGTTAAAGCGCACCCGCGAGGCGTTCTCCCGTACGATGTGGTCGGCACGCTGGGAGAGTTGGTAGGTCACGGTCGGGTCAGGTTCCACATTATACACATTAGAGACCCAGATGAAGTCGATGGGATGGTCAGCAACTTCAGAGAGGGAGGGGCGAAAGCCCGCGTGTTCGAGCCGATGCCCGCCCACGCGCCCCGCGCCCGTGAATATCTGGCGTGTGGTCAAAAAGGGCAGCACGGTCTTGTGCCAGTCGGAGGGCAGGCGGTCATCGGTGCGGATTAAATAGTTCTCGTGGCAGCCGAAGGTGTGCCCCGCGAAGTGGTCCACATTATTATTGTGGAAGCTGACGCGCTCTTCCCAGCCCAGCCCGCGCAGAATGTCGACGATAATGCGCTGACCCGCCTTCTCGTGGCGCACCAGGTCGAACAGGCTGGCGCATTCGGGCGTAGCGTACTCTAAGTGGCTGCCCACCGCGTCGATGTAGAGTCGCCCCCCATTAATCAGGAAGCCGCCACTGCGGGCAGGCTCGAACGCCTCGTCGCGTGCTGTTAGGTCGATCAAGCCGAGCCGCGCCTTGTGGAAGGCGTAGTTCTTGACCGCTTCGACGACCGTCTCGGAAGTGCCGACGCGCTCATCGCGTACAAAGCACCCGAACTCTGTCTCTATCCCAAAGATACGGCGACCAATCATAACGGTTCACCTCGTTTGCCATCCGCCGGCTGAATGGGCAGGATGCCCGTACTACAGTGGCTTGGGCGTCTCGCCCAAGCAAGGACTGCACGAGCGAGACGCTCGTGCTACATGGGACGCCCGTGCTACTATAAATGACGCAGATAGCCCTGCAACTGTTCCGCTGGCACAAGGCGGAATCGGTTCTCGCGCAGTGTCTGCCTCTCCAGAATACCCACTTCGAGCTGGGCGTCCTGCAGTTCCTCGCGTAGGCGTTCGCGTGCGCGCGTTTCGGGGACTTGCTCCCCTTCCTCTTGCATGGCAGCTTCGCGTGCGATGCCCCATGCGATGAGCGCAACGGGGATTGCCCGCTCGAAGGTGGGGATCCCATCGAGCGTCTCGCTCAAGTAGCGCGTGGCAAGCTCCTCGGCGCGCGTACTGCCTGCAATCACGGCGAACCGTTCGGCAGGCGCGAATTCGCCATCGTAGTTGAGCGTGTAGAACAAATCGCGTTCGGGAGACGGGTGCAGTTCCGCAAACAGGGCACGCACCACGAAGGGGGTGGTGAGCGGGTCGCCAAACGCCTTCTTGAGCGCGGGGCTGAGCGCGAAGCCCACCACGCGCTGAACCGTCACATCGTCGGGACTGCGTACAAAGCCTTCCTGATGCGCGAAGTCGATCGCCGAGAGGCGCAGGGTCTCCACATCGGCTTGGTTGCCAATCGCGGAGAGCATCAGGCGGTCATAGATTTCGAACACCTTGTGCCCACGCCGGCGCGTGGTCAACAACAGCACACCATTATCATAGCTGATGCCAATCACGGGGCTCCCTGCCTGCAAGCGGCTGCGGATATATTGTGCCCGCTGTTGAAGGTTCTCCTGAAAATCGTAGGGCGTTAGCATGGTTTAGCCTCCACGCAGGGAATGGATTATCTCCTGCAGGGTCGCGGAGGGCACTTCGAACACGCCCTCGCGGTTCACATAGCGGGCGGTGGGCAGTACCTTGTCGATACCGCCGGTGGCGGTGTCCAGCTCGGCAGCAATATCCAGCAGGAGCACGGCTTCACGCAACACTTCTTCTAATGGTCGCTCGCTGAACGGACCCTTGGTACGGGCGATATAGTCGAACACGCCGCGAATGCGCTCCGCGCCGGAGCCTGCGGCGCCATAATCGGGCGTTTCGAAGCGGGCGCCGCTGGCATCGTAGAAAAAGATTCGTCCCGCGTCGCTCTCGGGGTCATACGCGCTCAGGATGGGGATGAACAGCCCGATACCGCTCAGCGCGTTTGGCAGGTTGGAGGCAAGCACACGGCTCACCTCCTGCAGTTTGCCGTCGAGGCTCATGGGCTGGAGCTGGCTGCGGGCATAATATTTGAAGGCGTGGCGCAGGTAGCGCACGACCTCCATCGCGCGCCCGTACGCACCCGCAATTGCCATCAGGGTGTAATCGTCCAGCGGGATAATTTTATCGGCGCGGTCGTACATCACGGCATTCGCGGCGGTGGCACGGCGGTCGCCCACATTCAGCACGCCCCCCTTGAACTTGAGGGCAATCACCGTCGTGCCGTGCACTTCGAGAACCCCCTCCTGTGGAGGGCTTCCCCCGCTTGAGGGGGTTATTGTCCCTGCGGAGGGGGCAAACAGGGGCAGTATCGTGCCCGTCTGTGCCTGCCACTCCCGAAGCAGGCTCGCGAAATCGCCCTGATGCGCTCTCATCGCTACTCACCACTGCGCTGGCGATAGCGACGCGCCTGCTCCGGGTCCACCCGCCGCATCCGCTTGAGCAGCTCGTTCGTATCGGGGCGCTTCACATCGGGGCGTGTCGGACCGTCCCCGTCGCCGCCCGGTTTGGTTATCGGCTCCTGTGGGATTGGGCGTCGCAATCGCTCTTCAGCTTGCCATATCATGATAGAACCTCCTCATTTGTATCCGCATCCGCCCTGAAGGGGGATGTTGCCACCTCCTTGACGAGATGGACGAAGGTGGTGATGTCGGGAGCCGTCGTCAGACGGCGGCTCAGCACGCGCAAATCGCCTTCAATCAGTCGGCTCAGATCCAGCCGTGTGGTCTGATCGGCATGGCGCAAGATAATGCGCTCCCAGTTCAGCGTTTCGATCTGCTCGGCAAATCGCTGGATACAAAGCCCACGAATGGCGGCGCGGGTGTCCATCGGTGGCTGATGCATCGCATACTCGATGGCTTCCGCGCTGACCAGCGTGAGCATGCGCCCCTGCTCCACCAGCGCATAGTATAGCCCCTCAGCGGGGTCTATGTTATGATACTCCAAATCGAGGGCAAAAAGTGCCGGGTCATCCCAAGAAATGCCTTCCGATTCGACATAGAGGCTCAGCAGTTGCCGTTTGGCGACCCAGTCGAGGCGGTCGGCAAGCAGTTCCGGGTCGGCTTCCAGAATGTCCAGCACTGTCTGCCACTCGCGCAGGAGCCAGTCGGTCTCGGCATCGCGTCCCGCGAAGCGCTCCTGGGCTGCCTGAAGGTAGGTGCGTTGAATATCGATGGCGCTGAGGATGCCGTTGCTAGTCTCCACCAGCCATTTGAGGTCGGGGTCCCGCGAGAGCCGTTGCGCCTCGCGCACAGGGTTGGGAATAGAGATGGGCGTTCGCCAGCCCGATTCGGTCAAATCGAGCACGAGGGCGGTCGTGCCCACTTTGAGCGCGGTTGCATATTCACTCATGTTCGCATCGCCACAGATGACATGCAGACGACGGTAGCGGCGCATCGTGGCGTGTGGCTCATCGCGCGTGTTGAAAATGGGACGCCGATAGAGCGTCTCCACATTCATGATGTCCATATAGAAATCGGCGCGTTGCGAGAGCTGGAAAGGCACGCGCGGGTTCGGCTCCACTTCCACGCCCACCTTGCCCGCCCCCGCATAGAGCATGCGCGTCACCAGAAAGGGTAGCATATTGCCTGTGAGTGTTTCGAAGGGGAGCTGGCGTGTCAGCGAATAGCTCTCGTGGCAACCGTAGCTACTGCCGTGATGGTCAGTGTTGTTTTTGTAGAGAGTGACTTTGTTGCCCGTATAGCGCTCGTAGGCGCGTGCGCAGGCGAGCACGATGCGTTCGCCCGCCTTATCGTGCGCGATGAGTTCGAGCAGGCGTCGGCATTCGGGCGTGGCATATTCGGGGTGGGCATGGTCATTATAGAGGCGGGCGCCGTTGCCCAGCGCGTGATCAGAGCGCACCTCCCGCTCTGAAAGGGGGATGGGATGCTCGCGTTCGATTTGGGCGTCGTGCGGGTCCACTTCCAGCTGTTCCACACGGAAGCCGCGCATATCGCGGCGTGGGTCTTCTAAGCGGTAGTCCCAGCTTCGGACAGCGGGAAAGGGGCAACTGCGCACCACACCCACCGCCTCCATCAGCTGGTCGGCGACCCCCCGACCCTCCACATATAAACCGTATTCCGTCTCTATCCCCGTTAGACGATGCACAAAGGAATTATACCCCAGTCTGGGCAAAGGGATTCATTCATTAAGGACGAGGGCAGGAAAAGTGGCACGGACATTCTTCCCCATGCTTTTTGGGATAGGGCACACGAGGGTGTGTCCCCCCATTTCACGACCGGGATACCGTGCCGCAACCCCTTTCTCAAACATCCTCAGGGGATTCAGCGCGAAATCCCCCGATTCGATGGATTTTGCCCCTTGAAAACCCGAGATTTCTCCCTTCCCCCCCTTGACAAACGCGCCGAAATGTGCTATAATATAGGTGAGCAAACCCGAACCATTCCGAACAGGCACAGGAGGAACGCTATGTTCAGAAAGGTACTCGGATTATGCAGAGCAACCCTCACAACCCGCGCCAATTCAGCGGGGGGGGGAGATATAAAGCCGTTGCCCTGCTGAGCGTCAGCCTTGCGCTTGCGCTGACCCAACTGACCGCTTCTGCCCAGACCTCTTCCACCAGCCGTACCTCTCCCTGCCCGCCTGCCTATTCGCCCCCAACCTCGCCGTTTTTGCCCATCTGGCTGGAGGACTGGCAGTTCTGGCTCCCCCGCTATTCCGAAGGGGCGTGGCAAGCGCCCTTCCCTGACCCCAGTGGACAGGAGCCACTGCCCGACAGCGGGGTTGGCACCTCCTTTTTGCGCTTTCCGTGGCAACCCTATCCTCCTTATCGCTGTTTGCCCCCCTGGTTTCCTGTGCCGTTGCCCCCACCCTCCGATTGGAACCCCCCTGCCTCTCAAGATGAAGCCATCTATTTAGGTTCGGGCACGGCGGAGGTCGACGGGGCAGGCAGTGTGTGTGGGGTTCCTGCGCAGTCGCCCCTGTTGGCTGCCACAGGGCAAACGGGCTTTCATCTGCCGATGCCTGCCACCAGTTTTGGGCACGGGGGCTGGGTGCACCTCAGCTCGCCCACGCCGGGGGGCACTTGGCTGAGCCAGCTGTATAGTTGGGATCGGATCCAGTTGGTGCGGGTGCGTTCGCGCGGGAAAGGCACACCGATTGAGAACTATCAGAGTGGGAGCGCGCCCGAACCTTGGTATGAGTACATCCTCTACGATGCCAGTGGGACGGCAAGTCGCTTCGTCTATCGCAACGGGCGGTTTGAACCTGCCTTTGGAGTGCATACCCAACTGCTACAACATGGGGATACCTTCACGGTGATTGGGGGTCCGCCGTGGGCAATCCATCAGAAGGGGGCGTGGCGGTACGGCTTTACGGGCATGCCGAATGCGGGCGATAATCCCAACGCGCCGTGGGGCGGTGGGGTCAAAGCGAAGGTGCTGTTTATTCGCGACCCGCTGGGCAACACTTGGGAGCGGGTGACCGATTTGCGCTATCCTGACAGCGTCATTTGGCGGGCGCCGAACCTCACCATGCTCCGTTTTGACGCCGACGGCAAGATCTATTATGCTGAGAATCCGGGCAGGGATCAACCTGTGTGGCAATTGTTGGGGCAGATGCGCCCGCTGGTGCTTGGGTCTGGGCATCCGAATAATGAGAGAGTGGACCTTGTCTGGTATGAACCCGACGGCAAGCACATCGCCTTTCAGTGGTGGGGTGGCGTGACGGGCAATACGGACAACGGGATTCTGAGCGAAATGCGTTTGGACAGCGGGGTGGTTCAAAACGGGCAATTTCACTCGCAAGTGAGTCTGCGCTGGTTTTTTGAGAAGAACACACGAGGGAAAGAGGCGCAACTGTATCAGTATCTGTACGGGGAGTCGTATCTGTCGTCCGCCTATCTGGGGCGTTTGTGGGCAGAGCGCGTGGGCAATTGGTATCTGACACAGTTTGCGCATGGTTATCTGAGCGGGGGTGGGGCAGAAACTCAGATTCATCGGGAGCAGATGCCCGTCGAGGCGAAGACCTTTCTGACGCATCGGTGGAACAGCCAAAGTGATAAGTTCACGGAGCTGGAGGTGCGTCGTCCCCGCCTTTTTGATGGCAGTTCCCCGCTGGGACGCGACCGCGAGGTAGTGGTGCTCAGTTCACAGAACGGCAAGCCTGTGGCGCGGCGCTTCTATGCGCGGGAGAACGACACCACCCCCACTTGGGAGGAGCAGTATCGGTATGAGTATGCCGCTAACCCCGATGTGCTGACCACCTTTGTGGATCGGCAAGGGAACGAGTATCGGTGGGCATATGAGGAGCGGGAGGCACAACGATGGCACCCCGAAATTCCCCAATCGGAGACGGTACTGCGCCGTGCCACCGACCCGACAGGGGTCTTTGTGCAGTTAGAATATGGCGAGCAGTGGCGTGATTTTGATGTGGAGTGGCTTTGGCCAAACCCGCCCCTTGTGCCCAGCAGTGTGCAGTTGGGCACGCACCCCGATCGGCGCTGGCGGTTCCAGTCCAGTTGGGACAGTAGCCTCAATCCCCCTGCCCCGAATGGGCTGTTGCGCGGGTTCTCCGAGCCGGGGCGAGGCTGGTGGAAAATCTGGTACACGCCCGCCTGGTTTCGGCAAGCGTTCCAGCCGTGCTTGGTGATAGATCCGACGGGGCGTTTCGTTCAGATACGGGATTGGGACAGCCGCGGACGGGCGACCCGTCTGGAGGCGTATCCGAAGCGGAGCAGTAGCGGGTTGGGGTGGGATCTCAATTCCCCGCTCTATACGCAGGTGGAGTACACCGCCTTTGGACAGGTGAAGAGCGTGCGCACAGGGTATGCCAGCTATTCCCCGCAACAAGTGGAGTATGTGTGGAACGGTCTGCAGTTGCAAGAGTATGTGGATCCGCGTGGGCGTCGGGTGCGGTTTGAGTATGTGCCGGGTTCAGGCGAGTTATCGCATATCTATGTGGACAACCGCTTGTATGCCCAATTGGGCTATGACTGGTATGGTCGGTTGGGGCGGGTGGCAGGCGGGAATAATGTGGGGGTGCGCTATGAATACGGGTATCGGGATGAGTTGGTTCGGCTTCACCACGATGGCGACCTCAGTCCTGAACGCTTTTTCTACTTGGGTTGTTGTGGGCAGGTGGGGCGTTGGGTGCGCCCCGATGGGCAAGAGGTGCGGTTTGACTACACGCCCAACGGCTGGTTGCAAGAGGTGTATCTGCCTCTGCCGTTGGGCGAGCGCCAGCAGTTAGCCTATTATGAATATGATACGGCAGGGCGACTAACCTTAGCGCAGGATGCCCTCACCACGCGCAGGTTCACCTACGATACAGCGGACGCCGACCGCACAGGCTGGCTGGAGAGCAGTAGTGTCCAGTTTGAGGAGAACGGGGCGCGTTATCAGTGGAACTATACCTACTATCTAAGCGGGGATGTCCGAACGGTTCAGTTGACAGGTCCAGGCGGATTGACGAATGTATCGTCGCAAGGGTTTGTCTATGATGGGGCAGGACGGTTGACGAGCCACACCTATCAACGCGGTGAGATCCATTTGACCATCAATTACGAGTATGATGGGGCGGGGCGGGTCACCAAGCAAACGGTGCAGGTGGACAACACCACGCTCTTGACCGATATTGCCTATGCGGATCATCAGAGTGTGGGCAGTATCTGGTGGTTCAACACCTACCTGAACAACCTTCCTATTGCGACCTTCACCTACAGCTACTATCCTGATGGCACGGTGCAATCGGTGCAGGAGAATGTGGGCGGGCGCGCCACGCGCTGGAGTTGGGACTACTATGCCGATGGGAGCCTGAAGTATGAGCAGTCGCCGGATCTGTCTGAAGGGGTTCGTAATTATGCGTATGATGCGGGGGGCAACCTGTTGCGGTTGCCGACCTTGCCGAGGGAAGTAGTGCCAGCTTATAGCTACAACAAGTTGGTTCAGGCAGGGACTTGGCGGTTCAGTTATACGCAGAACGGGGAGCGTGCGGGCGAGACGAACAATCCGGTGGCGGGCTATGCGGGCAATTGGGAGTATGCCTATGATGTGTGGGGCAACCTCATCCGTGCGTCGCGCAACGGGCAGGTGGTGTACGCGGCGAAGTACGATGCGTTTGGTAATCGGGTGTGGGCGCGGATAGCGGGGCTGGGGGAGCGCTCCTATGTGTATGAGGGGGACACGCTGGTCGCGGAGTTGGATGGGTCTGGGAACCTGATAGCGGAGTATGTGTGGGGCTTGTTGGGTCCTGTGGCACGGGTGGAGCGGGTTCCCGATCCGTGGTTTCCGCGTTATCGGGTGCAGTTGTATGTGTTGGATGGTTTGGGGCATGTGCGGGGGTTGATGGGTCGTGGTAGTTCGGGGGCGTGGGTTTGGACGGACAGTTATCGGTATGACAGTTGGGGGAACCTGCTGGCGCGGGAAGGGGATACTCAGCAGCCATTTTTATGGAACGGGGCATATGGGTACGAGTACATCCCTGCGACTGGCTTGTACCATGTGGGCGCACGGGAGTACGACCCGCGCACAGGCAGATGGCTCCAGCGCGACCCGATTGACGCCTCTGCTGGCGACCCGAACCTGTATCGCTATTGCGGGAATGATCCAATAAATGGATGGGATACTGGAGAACAGGCTGACAAAAAATCACCACAAGCACAGCAAAACCAAGCCCAATCGA
>FWWL01002255.1_pt1 | contig 41243 bp, 44 predicted proteins | sample 2228331 | NCBI WGS metagenome assembly FWWL01 (sample SAMEA103939775, study PRJEB20133) | metagenome
CATTTGATTTTTTAAGTAATCGGCATCGCTTTCGCGTTGCCGGCACCTTCATCAAACGCCCACACTTATCGACTGTTAATTTTTAAAGAACTGAATCCTGTACCACCTTGCTGCACCGTGCGAATCGTTTTGTTCGTCAGCAGCAGAGAAGCGAGATTATGCAGCGTTTCGCGATCATCGTCAAGCCCTCTTCGCTTCGCGGCAAATTTTTGCCACATTGTCGCAATTCCAACTGGTTGATTCTTCTAGGATTTTGCGGCAACGCCGAAGCGGGGGCGAACTATAACAAAGCTGGGAGCGGGAGCGCAAGGGTTTTCGTTGCGCCTTGCTTTAAAGCATTTCAGACCGTGGCGCTCGTGGCGCCACGGGGGGCGGGAGACGCGTATCAGAGCCCGTCGAAGTTCGGCTTGCGCTTTTCGAGGAACGCCGACATGCCCTCTTTCTGGGCGGCGGTGCCGAAGCCCGCATGGAAGTAGCGCCGCTCGTAGCGCACGCCCTCGGTCAGGGTGGTTTCATACGCGCGGTTGACCGAATCCTTGATGGCCATCGCGACGGTGACCGGCATGTCGGCGATCGTCTTGGCGACCGCAAGCGCCTCTTCCATCACCTTGTCGGCAGGGAATACGCGCGACACCAGACCCGTGCGCTCGGCCTCGGCGGCATCGATCATGCGCGAGGTGAGGAGCATGTCCATCGCTTTCGACTTGCCAATCGCACGCGGCAGGCGCTGGGTGCCGCCGGCACCCGGGGTGACCCCGACCTTGATTTCCGGCTGGCCGAAGCGCGCGCTGTCCGCCGCGATCAGGAAATCGCACATCATCGCCAGTTCGCAACCGCCGCCCAGCGCGTAACCGGAGACGACGCCGATCACCGGCTTGCGCACATTCAGGATGTGCTCCCAGTTGCGCCCGATGTAATTGCCCGGGTAGGTGTCGGCATAGGTGTAGTTCGCCATGGCGGCGATGTCGGCACCGGCCGCGAATACCTTTTCGCTCCCGGTCAGGATGATGCAGTGAATGGCGGGATCGGCGTCGAACTTGTACAGCGCGTCACCCAGCTCGTTCATCATGTTGTCGTTGAGGGCGTTCATCGCCTTCGGACGGTTCAGGCGGATGACGGCCACCTTGCCGTGGGTTTCGATCAACAGGTCTGCATATTCCATGGGATACCCCTTCATGAGTTGGACGAATGGCCGCGATTGTAGCCTCTCCCGCCGCCGGATTGACAGATATCCTTGCTCGATCAACAAGCCAGGATCCCCGGCGAACCGGGTACACTGCGGCATATCAATAGCGATTGCATAGGAACGATCATGTGGATCTTGATGCTGGAAGCGGGCGTGGCACTGTTCCTGCTGGTATTCATCGTCTGGTGGACGATGTTCTCAGGAAAGAAGCCCGGGGCGGACGAAGGCGCCAGGCCGCCTGCGCAAAAGGACCAGGCGCCGCCTCGTGACTGACCTCAGTGCAGGGCGCGCGGCAGCGACAGCACGAACTCCGGAATGGGCACCTCGAAGCGGTGTCCATCTTCTGCGACGCAGAAATATTCTCCGAACATCGACCCCTGCGGCGTCGCCAGCTGTGTGCCGCTGGTGTACTCGAACTGCTCGCCCGGCTGCAACAGCGGCTGGTGCCCTACGACGCCGAGCCCCCGCACTTCCTGTTTCTTGTTGTTGGCGTCGGTGATCACCCAGTGGCGCGCGATCAGCTGAGCCGGGACGGTGCCCGTATTGCGGATCGTGATCGTATAGGTGAATACGAAGCTGGTCCGATCCGGTTCTGACTTCTCCGGCAGGTATTGGGTCCTGACGGCGACAGCGAAATCGTAGGCGGGCATTGTGATCCTCAGCGTTGTGATACGCCCTTCATATCCAACCCAGGCATGTGATAGCGCAATTGAATCACAGGCGGGCGCGGGCGGGCGTGCAAAAAACGCAATGATACTCCGCATTGTCGATCCGGGCCGGCACCGCTCGAAGGCAGCGGCGCCGCGGGCGGCCACGGGCGGCGCTGGCAGCGTAAAATAGCGGATTCTTGTTCTCAACCGTACCGCCACCATGACCACCTACCGCATCGCCCCCAGCATCCTGTCCGCCGATTTCGCTCGCCTTGGCGAGGAAGTGCGCAATGTCGTCGCCGCCGGCGCCGACATCATCCACTTCGACGTGATGGACAACCATTACGTCCCCAACCTGACTATCGGCCCGCTGGTATGCCAGGCGATCCGCCCGCACGTGCAGGTCCCGATCGACGTGCACCTGATGGTCAAGCCGGTCGACCGCATCATCCCCGATTTCGCCAAGGCTGGCGCGGACATCATTACCTTCCACCCGGAAGCCTCCGAGCACATCGACCGCACCCTGCAACTGATCCGCGACAACGGCTGCAAGGCCGGCCTGGTGTTCAACCCGGGCACGCCGATGCACTACCTCGAGCACGTGATGGACAAGATCGACATGATCCTCATCATGTCGGTGAACCCGGGCTTCGGCGGCCAGTCGTTCATCCCCGAGGCGCTCAAGAAGATCGCCATCGCGCGCCGCATGATCGACGAATCCGGCCGCGACATCATGCTGGAGGTCGATGGCGGCATCAAGGCCGACAACATCGCCGCCGCCGCCGCCGCCGGTGCCGACACCTTCGTGGCCGGTTCGGCCATCTTCGGCAAGCCGGACTACAAGGCGGTGATCGACGCGATGCGCGGCGAACTGGCGGCCGTGAACCGCCGCGCGGCGGAATAATGCGTGCCGGCGCCGCGGCCATCCGGGCCGCCATCATCGACCTGGACGGCACGATGCTCGACACCGTGCCGGACTTCGAACTGGCGCTCAACGGCATGCGCGCCGACCTGGGCCTGGCGCCGATCACGCAGGAGACGATCAAGCCGCTGGTCGGCAAGGGCTCGGAGAAGCTGGTGCGCGACGTGCTGTCGCTCGACCACGACGCCGCGCAAGTGGAGCGGCTGTACGAACAGGCGATGGCCTCCTACCAGCGCCACTACCTGGCCATCAACGGTGAGCGCAGTTGCCTGTTCGAAGGTGTGATCGAAGGGCTGCGGGCGATGCGCGAGCAGGGCCTGCGCCTGGCCTGCGTCACCAACAAGCCGATCGCGTTCACCGTGCCGCTGCTGGCGCAAAAGGGCCTGGCGTCCTTTTTCGAGATCGTCTATGGCGGCGACTCGCTGGCGCGCAAGAAGCCGGATCCGCTGCCGCTCACGCAGGTGTGCGCCGACTTCGACCTGCCGCCGTCCCAGGTGGTGGCGATCGGCGACTCGTCCAACGACGCGCAGGCGGCGCGCGCGGCCGGCTGCTTCGTCCTGACCGTCCCGTATGGATACAACCACGGAAGACCTGTGCAAGAAGTCAATTCCGATGGTATAGTTGATTCGCTGCTCGATGCGGCAATTTTGATAAGTGCCCACAACCGCACCGCCAACTAATTCATCTATCCATGTTTTTCACCAAAAAACACACTGTCAACCAGACCGGCGCCCTTGAGGCCTGGCTGTGGCGACGCTGGCAATCCTGGGCTAACTAACCCCCCCGATTGCTGCCGGCGGCGCTCGCCCTCCGGCAGGTTTTTTGAACGAAAACCACCGCCCTCCCTCTGGCGGTCCGGAGAAAAGCATGACCGAACTCGAATTCAAATCGCTGGCCCAACAGGGCTACAACCGCATTCCGCTCATCGCGGAGGCTTTCGCCGACCTTGAAACCCCGCTCACGCTCTACCTGAAGCTGGCCCAGTCCCAGCAGACGGGCAGGAACACCTTCCTGCTCGAATCGGTGGTCGGCGGCGAGCGCTTCGGGCGCTACTCCTTCATCGGATTGCCGGCGTCGACCGTCCTGCGCAGCAGCGGCGAACGTACCGACATCGTCAGGAACGGCGAAGTCATCGAGACCCACACCGGCAACCCGCTCGACTTCATCGAGCAGTACCAGTCGCGCTTCAAGGTGGCGCTGCGTCCCGGCCTGCCACGCTTTTGCGGCGGCCTGGCCGGCTACTTCGGCTACGACACAGTGCGCCATATCGAGAAGAAGCTGGCCGACACCTGCCCGCGCGACGAACTGGGCCTGCCCGACATCCAGCTGATGCTCACCGAAGAGCTGGCCGTGATCGACAACCTGTCGGGCAAGCTCTACCTGATCGTGTACGCCGACCCGTCCCATCCGGAAGCCTACGCGCGCGCGCGCCAGCGCCTGAAGGACCTGCGCATGATGCTGCGCCGGAGCGTCGACGCGCCGGTCACGTCCAGCTCGGTCCGCACCGAGGAGGTGCGCGACTTCTCCAAGGAAGACTACCTGAAGGCCGTGGCCCGCGCCCATGAATACGTGATGGCCGGCGACCTGATGCAGGTGCAGATCGGCCAGCGCATCCGCAAGCCCTACGTGGACTCGCCGCTGTCGCTGTACCGCTCGCTGCGCTCGCTGAACCCGTCGCCGTACATGTACTACTACAACTTCGGCGACATGCAGATCGTCGGCGCCTCGCCCGAGATCCTGGTGCGCAACGAGGCGCTGCCATCCGGCGGCAAGAAGGTGACGCTGCGTCCCATCGCCGGCACCCGTCCGCGCGGCGCGACGCCGGAGCGCGACGTGGAACTGGCGGCCGAGTTGCTGTCGGACCCGAAGGAGATCGCGGAACACGTGATGCTGATCGACCTGGCGCGCAACGACATCGGCCGCATCGCCGAAACCGGCAGCGTGAAGGTCACCGACCGCATGGTCATCGAGAAGTACTCGCACGTGCAGCACATCGTCTCGAACGTCGAAGGCACGCTCAAGGACGGCATGTCCAACCTGGACGTGCTGCGTGCGACCTTCCCGGCGGGCACCCTGACGGGCGCGCCGAAGGTGCGCGCGATGGAAGTGATCGACGAGCTCGAACCGGTCAAGCGCGGCATCTACGGCGGCGCCTGCGGCTACCTGTCCTTCGGCGGCGAGATGGACGTGGCGATCGCGATCCGCACCGGTGTGATCAAGGACGGCAACCTGTACGTGCAGGCTGCGGCCGGCATCGTGGCCGACTCCATCCCCGAGATGGAATGGCAGGAAACGGAAAACAAGGCGCGCGCCGTGCTGCGCGCCGCGGAGCAGGTGCAGGACGGCCTGGATGGGGAGCTCTGACATGCTGCTAATGATCGACAACTACGACTCGTTCACCTACAACATCGTCCAGTACCTGGGCGAGCTGGGCGAGGACGTGCGCACCGTGCGCAACGACGAGATCACGCTCGAAGAGATCGAGCGCCTGAACCCCGAGCGCATCTGCATCTCGCCCGGGCCGAAGGCGCCGAAGGACGCCGGCATCTCGCTCGACATCCTGCGCCACTTCCAGGGCAAGCTGCCGATCCTGGGCGTGTGCCTGGGCCATCAGGCGATCGGCGAGGCCTTCGGCGGCAAGGTGATCCGCGCCAAGCAGGTCATGCACGGCAAGACATCGGTCATCGCGCACACCGGCGAAGGCGTGTTCAAGGACCTGCCCAGCCCGTTCACGGTGATCCGCTACCACTCGCTGGCGATCGAGCGCGCCTCGCTGCCATCCTGCCTGGAAGTGACCGCCTGGACCGACGACGGCGAGATCATGGGCGTGCGCCACAAGGAATTCGACATCGAGGGCGTGCAGTTCCACCCCGAGTCCATCCTTTCCGAGCACGGCCACGCATTGCTGAAGAACTTCCTCGAGCGCTGAGCTCCCAAAACAGGACCCATCATGCCGATCACTCCACAAGAAGCCCTGCTGCGCTGCATCGAACACCGTGAGATCTTCCACGACGAGATGCTGCACCTGTTCCGCCAGATCATGTCGGGAGAAATGTCGCCGACCATGATCGCCGCCCTGACCATGGGCCTGCGGGTGAAGAAGGAGACCATCGGCGAGATCACCGCCGCCGCCCAGGTCATGCGCGAGTTCTCGACCAAGGTCCCGATGGCCGACACCACCAACCTGCTCGACATCGTCGGCACGGGTGGGGACGGTGCGCATACCTTCAACATCTCGAGCGCCTCGATGTTCGTGGCCGCCGCCGCCGGCGCGCGCGTGGCCAAGCATGGCGGGCGCAGCGTGTCCTCCTCCTCGGGCAGCGCCGACCTGATCGAGGCGCTGGGCGCCCAGATCGACCTCAAGCCCGAGCAGATCGCGCAGTCGATCGCGCAGACCGGCATCGGCTTCATGTTCGCGCCGAACCACCACGCGGCGATGAAATTCGCCGCCCCGGTGCGCCGCGAACTGGGCGTTCGCACGATCTTCAACATCCTCGGGCCGCTGACCAATCCGGCCGGCGCGCCGAACATCCTGATGGGCGTGTTCCACCCCGACCTGGTCGGTATCCAGGTGCGCGTGCTGCAGCGCCTGGGCGCCCAGCACGCGATGGTGGTGTACGGCCGTGACAACATGGACGAGGTCTCGCTCGGCGCGAGCACCCTTGTGGGCGAACTGGTCGACGGCGAGATCCGCGAGTACGAAATCCACCCGGAGGACTTCGGCATGGCGATGATCGCCAGCCGCAACCTGAAGGTCGCCAACACGGAAGAATCGAAGGCCAAGGTGCTGGAAGCCCTGCGCGGCGAACCGGGTCCGGCGCACGACATCGTGTGCCTGAACGCCGGCACCGCCCTGTACGCCGCCGGCGTGGCGGGGTCGATCGAGGATGGCCTGGCCAAGGCCCGCGCCACCATCGCCTCCGGCGCCGCGCTCGCCAAGCTCGAACAGTTCGTGCAGGTGACGCGCCAACTCGGCGCGTCCGCCTGACGCGATGACCATGTTCGGCATCCACGACCTGGCCCTGTTCATCGTCTCGGGCCTGCTGCTCAACATCATGCCGGGACCGGATTCCCTGCTGGTCATGACGCGTAGCGCCACCCAGGGCTGGCGCGCCGGCGTCGCCGCCTCGCTCGGCATCGGCGCCGGTGTGTTCGTCCACGTGTTCGCGGCCGCGATCGGCCTGTCGGCCGTCCTTGCGACCTCGGCCACCGCCTTCACCGTGGTCAAACTGGTGGGCGCGGCCTACATCCTGTACCTCGCGCTGGGCCTGCTCATGAGCAAGCGGAAGGACGCGGCGGCGACTGCTCCGCAGGTGGCGCCCCTGCCCTACCGGCGCATCTTCGCCCAGGGCTTCCTGACCAATGTGCTCAATCCGAAGGTCGCGGTGTTCTTCCTTGCCTTCGTTCCCCAGTTCATCGACGCCGACGCGCCGCACAAGGCGCTCGCCTTCGTCATCCTGGGCTGCATCTTCAACATCAACGGCACCCTGTGGTGCGGCGCGCTGGCGCTGTTCACGGCCCGCGCCAGCGCCCGCGTCAAGGTCAATCCGGATGTGTCGCTCTGGCTGAACCGCGTCACCGGCGGCCTGTTCGTCTGGCTCGGCGTCAAGCTGGCACTGTCCCGCCCTACCTGAAAAGTCCAACATGTCCGACATCCTCAACAAGATCCTCGCGGTCAAGGCCGATGAAGTGGCCGCCGCCAAGAAGCACCGCGACCTGCCCAGCCTGCGCCGCGAGGTGGAAGGCGACCGCGAAGCGCGCAGTGCGATCCGCGGTTTCGAAAACAGCCTGCGCGCCAGCATCGATGCCGGTCGCGCCGGTGTGATCGCGGAAGTGAAGAAGGCCTCGCCATCGAAGGGTGTGCTGCGGCCGGACTTCCAGCCCGCCCAGATCGCGCAGAGCTACGCCGCCGGCGGCGCCTCCTGCCTGTCCGTGCTCACCGACGTGCAGTTCTTCCAGGGCTCGGTCGACTACCTGCGCCAGGCGCGCGCCGCCTGCGCCTTGCCGGTGATCCGCAAGGACTTCATCGTCGACATGTACCAGGTGTACGAGGCGCGCGCGATGGGCGCCGACGCGATCCTGCTGATCGTTTCGGCGCTCGACCACGGCCTGATGGCGGAACTGGAAGCGTGCGCGCACGAACTCGGAATGGATGTCCTGGTCGAAGTGCACGACGGGGACGAACTGACGGCCGCGCTCGAACTGCGCACGCGGCTGGTGGGCATCAACAACCGCAACCTGCGTACCTTCGACGTCTCGCTCGACACGACGCTCGGCCTGCTGCCGCGCATCCCGGCCGAGCGGCTGGTGGTGACCGAGTCGGGCATCATGGTGCCGGACGACGTCAAACGCATGCGCGAAGCGAACGTGCACGCCTTCCTGGTGGGCGAGGCCTTCATGCGCGCGCAGGAGCCCGGCGCCGAGCTGCGGCGGCTGTTCGACTGACGACTCCCCGCTAAGGGCGAAAACGAAACGCTGCACGCAAACCTGGGTCGTCCCCGCGAAAGCGGGGACCCATGCTGAGCTGGCAACGCACACCCAGTATAGGTTCCCGCCTTCGCGGGAACGACGTGCTTAACAGCGGCAACGCGGACTGTGTGGAGCTTTTCACGCCGGCTTGTCACACCGCGCTTGGCCGCGGGATCGCCGAAGACTTCTTTCCGTTGCCCGACGGCGCCAGCGCGATGCAGGGTACGCGGTCCCCTTGCAGCGTCACCTCGAACTGCATCAGTTCGTCCCGCCGGAAGGCGTGCACCGTCACCTTGTCCCCGACCTGGTAGCGCGAGAGCAGACCGTCCACGTTCGACGGGTTGCCGTTCACCCGCAAGCCGTCGATCGCGATCAGGATGTCGTTGGCGGACAGTCCTGCCTGGTGCGCCGCCCCGCCCTCGTGCACCTGGGTCAGCTTGGCGCCGCACGCGTCGCGCCCGATGCCGGCGTCGAGCGAGGGCTTGCCGCTCTTGCGCTCGTCCGTCAGCTTGAGGCCGAACGGGGTGTACAGCTTGGCCAGCGGCAGGTCCTCCGTGCCGCGCACGTAGCGCTCGAACAGGGGCTTCAGTTTGATGCCGCTGACCTCGTCGAACAGCGCCTCCACTTCGGCTTCGGTCACGCCGCGTCCGACGGACGGGTAGAACTGGCGGCCGAAGCGGTCCCACAGCGCCAGCATGACATCGTCCAGCGACTTCGCGCCACCGGTGCGCGCGCGGATGGTCAGGTCGAAGGCCAGCGCGATCAGCGAGCCTTTGGTGTAATAGCTGATGATGGCGTTGGCCGAGTTCTCGTCCTGGCGGTAGTACTTGCTCCAGGCATCGAAGCTCGAATCGGCCACGCTTTGCTTCGTGCGGCCGCTGCCGCGCAGCACGCTGCCGATGGTCTTGGCCAGCAGCTTGAAATACGTCTGCTCGCCGATGATCCCGCTGCGAACCAGCATCAGGTCGTCGTAGTAGCTGGTGAAGCCCTCGAACAGCCACAGGAGCGGCGTGTAGTTCTCCACCTGCAGGTCGTAGGGGGCGAACACCGCCGGCTTGATGCGCTTGACGTTCCAGGTGTGGAAGTACTCATGGCTGCACAGGCCCAGGAACTTCAGGTAGCCCTCGCCCGGCTCGCCACCCTTTGCCTCGCCCTTGCACGGCAGGTCGGCCCGTGCGCAGATCAGGGCGGTCGACGCGCGGTGCTCCAACCCGCCGTAGCCGTCGCCCACGGCCATCGTCATGAATACGTAGCGGTCCATCGGCGCGCGCCGGGTCGCCGGCTCGAAGAACGCGATCTGGGTTTCGCAAATCGCCTTCAGGTCCGCCTGCAGGCGCGCCATGTCCAGGTTCGGCACGCGCCCGGTCACGACGATGTCGTGGGGGATGCCATGGGCGGTGAACGTGGCGAGCTGGAAGTCCCCCATCTCCACCGGATGGTCGATCAGTTCATCGTAGTTCGGTGCGAGATAGGTGCCGAAGCCGTAGCGCTTGGCGCCCAGTTCCGGCATCGCGGTGGCGACGCGCCAGGTTTTGGCGGCGGGATCGGCCGGCCGCTGGATGTCGACCTGGTGCGGTGTTTCCTCCTGTCCCAGCACGCGCAGGAACACGCTGGTGCCGTTGAAGAACCCATGGGTCTGGTCCAGGTGGGCGGCCCGCACCGACAGGTCCCAGGCGTAGACCTCGTAGTGCAAGGTGACCGGGCCGTCCACCGGCACCGCCTTCCAGCTATGCTTGTCGAGCTTGGTCAAACTCACGGCTTCGCCGCCGGATTCGGCGCGGATGCGCACGATGTTGCGGGCGAACTCGCGGATCATGTAGCTGCCCGGTATCCAGGCCGGCAGCGCGAACACCTGGCCCTGCGGGTCGGGCGCGGCGACGGTAAGGGTGACATCGAACAGATGGCCGGCCAGGTCCCTCGGGACGATCGTGTACTGGATTGCGGCCTGCTTCTGCTTCTGCTTCTTCTGGGGTGTCTTTTTCATGGGTAGATGGTAGTCGCGGTCTCGCCGGGTGCTTGTAGTGTAATCGGAACCGTAGCAGGCGGCAAAAGCAGGCGTGCCGGCTGGCGCGCCGCTTCAGGGCAGGCAGGAAGGCGTGTCGATGTCGCGGAAGATGCCGGGGTCGAACACGGGAACCTCGGCCACAGGGTGCGAAGCGAGGATCGCGCGTGCGCCCTGGTCGCCATGCAGCGCCAGCAGCGCATCCAGATGCTCGGCGCCGAACCCGACCGGATTGCCGCGGCGTCCGGCCATCACCGGCGCCGCGATGCCGGCGCCGCGCGCCAGGGCGTCGGCGAGCGCGCGGATCGTCGCAGACTGCACGAAGGGCATGTCCCCCAGCGCCACCACCCAGGACCGGGCGGGCAGGGAATGGCGGATCGCCTGCACCAGCGAAGCGCCCATGCCGCTGTCGGCCCCGGTGCGCACGGTGACCTCGCAGCCAAGCGAACGCAGGGCCTGCGCCACGCCGCCATCGTTGGGCGCGACGACGGCCACCACACGCGGCAGCGCCTGCGCCAGCGCGCGGGCGCTCGCCACCACGGCGGCATCGCCGCCCGGTAGCGGCTGGAGCAGTTTGTTGCGGCTGCCTGTCGGGTCGAAGCGGCGCCCCCGTCCGGCTGCCAGCAGGATACCGACGGGCCGATCCGGCATAGGCTTACGCGGACGCCAGGTCGAACGGCAGCTTGCGCTGGCGCTTGCCGGTCAGGCGGAACACGGCGTTGGCGAAGGCCGGTGCCAGCGGCGGGAAGCCCGGTTCGCCGATGCCCGCCGGCGGTTCGGTCGATGGTACGACGAACACATCGACCTGCGGCATGTCGTTCATGCGCGCCACGGTGTAGTCGCCGAAGTTCTGCTGCTCGACCACCCCGTCCTTGAACGTGATCGCCGCGCCGGGCAGCGTGGTCCCCAGTGCCATCAGCACGGCGCCCTGCACCTGCGCTTCGATGGTCATCGGATTGACCGCGAGGTTGCAGTGCACGCCCGCGGTCACCTTGTGCAGCCTGGGCGCGCCGTCGACCAGCGACGCCTCGACCACGTAGGCCACCACCGAACCGAACGACTCGTGCATCGCGACGCCCCACGCATGCCCTTTCGGCAATACCTTCGTGCCATAGCCGGAGCGGGCGACGGCCAGGTCGAGCGCGGCGGCATGGCGCTGGTGCTTGTCGCCCATCAGCTTCTTGCGGTACGCGACCGGGTCCATGCCCGCCGCCTGCGCGGCCTCGTCGATCAGGGTTTCCATCACATAGGCCGTATGGGTCGAACCCACCGAGCGCCACCACAGCACCGGCACATTGGCCTGTGCCATGTGCACCGTCAGGTTCATCGGCACCGCGTAGGGAGCGCCCAGGCCTTCGATCGAGGCGTTGTCCACGCCGTTCTTCACACCGAAGCGCTCGAACGACGTACCGGTCAGGATCGACTGCCCGACCACCACGTGATCCCAGGCCAGGATGTTGCCCGCCGGGTCCAGGCCGATCTCGGCGCGGTGCACGTGCGCCGGCCGGTAGTAGCCGCCCTTGATGTCATCCTCGCGGCTCCACACGACCTTGACCGGACCGGCGTGCCCCGCCGCCCGCGCGGCCTTGGCGATCGCCACCGCCTCCACGATGTAGTCGGAGGTGGGCACGGCGCGCCGGCCGAAGCCGCCGCCTGCCATCATCGTGTTCACCGTCACCTGTTCGGGCTTCATTCCGGTCGCGCTCACCACCGCCGCATGGTCGATGGTCTGGAACTGGGTGCCGGCCCACACGGTGCAGCGGTCGGCCTGGAGATCGACCACGCAATTGAGCGGTTCCATCGGCGCGTGCGCCAGGTAGGGGAATTCGTAGGTGGCCGAGATCTTCTTCGGCGCCGTCGCCAGCGCGGAGGTGTCCGCCTGGCGCGCCACCGCGCCCGGCTTGCCCGCCAGTTCGCGGAACCGCGCCATCTGCTCTGCGGTGGAGTGCTTGGCCAGTCCACTGGTGTCCCATTCGGCGACGATGGCGTCGCGGCCCTGCTTGGCCGGCCAGTAGCCTTTGGCCAGCACCGCCACGCCGCGCGCGCCGCGGTCGAGCGGCACTTCCAGCACGTCGATCACGCCCTTGACCGCCCTGGCGCCGCTGGCATCGAACTTCGCCACGCGCGCGCCGAACACGGGCGGGCGCAGCACCAGCACCGTCGTCGCGCCGGCCGGCTTGAAATCGATGCCGAACTGCTGGCGGCCGGTGGACTTGTCCAGCGCATCGATGCGCCGCATGGGCTTGCCGATGAAGCGGAAATCCTTCGGGTCCTTCAGTACCACCGTGGCCGGCACCGGCTGGCGCATCGCGGCGTCCGCCAGTTCGCCGTAGCTCGCCTTCTGGCCGTTCGGACCGATGACGAAGCCCTGCGCGGTGGTGAGCTGCGCGGGGTCGAGCTTCCACTGTTCCGCCGCCGCCGCGATCAGCATCGCGCGGGCGCGCGCGCCGATCTCGCGGTACTGGTTGTAGGAACGCGCGACCGAACCCGAGCCGCCCGTCATCTGGATACCGAAGGCCGGGTCCTTGAACTCCTCGCCCGCCGGGGCCAGCTCGCCGCGCACGGTCGCCCAATCCGCGTCGAGCTCCTCGGCGATCAGCATCGGCAGCGCGGTGTGCACGCCCTGGCCGAATTCCAGCCGGTTGACCAGCACCGTCACCGTGTTATCCGGTGCCACGCGCAGGAAGGCGTTGGGTGCGTACACCTTTGCCTGGCGCGGCTGGGCCTGCGCCATCCGCCCCCCGGCCGGCACGAAGAAACCGAGCACCAGGCCGCCGCCCGCGGCCGCGCCCGCCTTCAGGAACCCGCGGCGCGACACGCCCTCGTTCGCTGCGCGCGCAGGCGCCTGGCCATCCATCCATTCTGTACGCATGGCCGCTCCTTAAGCGAGGGTCTCGGCCGCGTCCTTGATGGCCGCGCGAATCCGTTGATAGGTGCCGCAACGGCAGATGTTGCCGCTCATCGCATTGTCGATGTCGGCGTCGCTCGGGCGCTTGTTGGTGCGCAGCAGCGCCGTCGCGCTCATCACCTGCCCGCTCTGGCAGTAGCCGCACTGGGGGACGTCATGCTTGACCCACGCCTCCTGCACCGCCTTGCCGACCTGGTCCTGCTCCATCGCCTCGATCGTCGTGATCTTCTGTCCCACGGCGGCCGAGATCGGGGTCACGCAGGACCGGATCGGGGCGCCGTTCAGGTGCACCGTGCAGGCGCCGCACAACGCCGCGCCGCAACCGAACTTGGTCCCGGTCATGTTGAGGTTGTCGCGCAGCGCCCACAGGATGGGTGTCGAAGGATCGGCGTCGACCTGGGTGTCGCGCCCGTTGATGTGCAGTGTCAGCATTTCAGTCCCCTGGTTACGTTCTCTTGTTATTTGAGCGTTGCGAGCTTTGCTTCCAGCGTCTTCAGGTCCACCGCGCCCGGAATCCGGCTACCGTCGGTGAAGAAGATCGCCGGGGTGCCCTGGATGCGCAGCTTCTGCCCCAGTGCCGCCACTTCGTCGTTGGGCGCCTTGCAGTTCGCCGGCGCGGCCGGCGGCACCTTGTTGTTGATCATCCAGTCATCCCATGCCTTCTGGCGGTCCGGCGCGCACCAGATGTTCCTGGACTTGGCGAACGAATCCTCGGACAGGATGTTGTACATAAAGGTGTAGATGGTGACGTTGTCCAGTTCCTTGAGCGTGGTCTGGCGCAGGCGCTTGCAGTAGCCGCAGTTCGGGTCCTCGAACACGGCGATGGTGCGCTTGCCGTTGCCCTTGACCTGCTTGAGCGCCATCTCGAACGGCAGGTCCGAGAACTTGATCTTGTTGATCTCGTCCACGCGCGCGCGCGTGAGGTTCTGCGAGGTCTTGGTGTCGTACACCTGGCCGATGATCAGGTACTCGCCCTTCTTGTCGGTGTACAGGATGTCGCCGGCGACGCGTACCTCGTACAGGCCGGCATAGGGTGTCTGCTTGACCGATTCGATCTTCGCGCCGCCCAGGCGCGGCTCCAGCGCCTTCTTGATGGTCGTCTCGACGGGTGTCTCGGCGCCGACGCACGAGGCCATCAGCGCCGTCGACAGCAGGACGGCGAGCTTGGTTCTAAACATGTTCATTCCTTAACAAATCGGTTTCACTTGCCCATCGCCTGGGCCATCAGGCGACGCTTTACGACCGGCAATTTATCCAGCAAGTTTAATCCCATATTGCGTACCACGCGCAAGGGTTCGAGGTTGGCGCCGAACAGGCGCTCCAGGCCGTCCGTGGCAAGCTGCATCAGCAGCACGTCTTCCTTGCGGGCGCGCGCGTAGCGGGCCAGCACGCGCTCGTCGCCGATGCTGCGCCGCTCCTCGCGCTCCGCCACCACCTTGAGCAGGTCGACGACATCGCCGAAGCCCAGGTTCATGCCGTGGCCCGCGAGCGGATGCACCGCGTGCGCGGCGTCGCCCAGCAGCGCCACGCGCGGCGCGACGATCGAGCGCGGGCGTATCAGCACCAGGGGAACCGCCGCGACCGCCTCGGGCAGCAGCGGCTTGAGCGCGCCCAGCTTGGCATCGGCGAATTCGCCCAGGCGGATCGCGAGCTCGCCGAGCGATTCGGACATCAGGGTCTCGGCCAGGGTTTCCGGCGCCGACCACACCAGCGACACGCGCTTGCCCGGCAACGGCAACAGGGCGACGATGCCCTCGGTACAGGTGAACCACTGGTAGGCGACCCCGTGGTGCGGCTTCTCGCAGGCGAAGTTGGTGACGATGGCGCGCTGGTGGTAGGTGCGGTAGTCGACATCGATGTCGCACTGGCCGCGCACCCACGATTCGCGACCATCCGCCCCGAGCAGCAGTTCGGCGGCGATGCGGGTGCCGTCCTCCAGGCGCACGGTCGCGCCCTCCTCGTCGCAGGCCAGTTCCAGCGCCCTGCCGTGGACGATCTGCACGTTGGGGGCGAACTTCAGCGCGGCGTCGAGCGCCTGGCCCAGGTTGCTGTCCTCGACGATCCAGGCCAGGGTGCCGACATGGGCGCCGAAGGCGTCGAAACCGAGGCGGCCACGCTGCTCGTCGGCGCCGTCGCCGTTCACGTCCATGGCATCGACCGCCGCGACCCGCTCCAGGTCGAGCGCGCCCCAGACCTTGAGCGATGCCAGCAGATCGTGCGCGGTGTGGTTCAGGGCATACACGCGCACATCCCAGGGCCGCTCGGCAGCGGAGGACACCGCGGCCTCGGGCGCGGGCCGCTTCGGAGGCGCCAGCAGGGTGACGCTATACCCGGCCTGGGAAAAACCAAGGGCCGCAGTCTTGGCGATGGCGCCATTGCCGACGATGCACACGTCGCTGCGGTACTTTGCGAGGGAGGAAGTTTGCGTGGTCATGCGGAGCATTATAGCGGCTTGTCATCCCATCATTTCACTCCTCCTGGGGGGCCAAGTGAATAAAACCCGCATCACGGTCTTGCGAATCCGCAAATCGCTGGCTATAATCATGCCTCTCTTGGCCTGGTAGCTCAGTTGGTAGAGCAGAGGATTGAAAATCCTTGTGTCGGTGGTTCGATTCCGCCCCGGGCCACCAAGAACACGCAGCGCACAACGCCCACTCATGCAAGTGGGCGTTTTGTTTTACCCCTCCCCCTGCGCTGTGTTCGGCATCGAACCGACCCGGCCTTGCTGCCCGGCTACCCTCACCCTGTAACTGACGAGCGAAGCAGCACGCCAGGCGTCGGTCCAGTGGCGTCCCTTCACGCCAAGACCGGCTCGTCTCCAACCTCCCAGGGACATGCCAAGCAAACTACAGTACTTTCTGAGCCGGCTGAGCGAGCGGCTCTGGGTCAAGCCCTTGATCGCCTGCATCCTGTCGGTGGCGGGAGTGCTGCTGGCCCACCTTGCCGACAACATGCAGCTCGACTGGAAGATACCCGAGATACCACAAGGCTCGGTGATCGACCTGCTGAGGATCGTCGCGGGCAGCATGCTCGGCATCGCCACCTTCGCCGTCGCATCGATGGTGGCCGCGTATGCATCGACCGGCAAATCGGCGACGGCGCGCGCGTTTCCCCTGATCGTGTCCGACGACGTCTCCCAGAACGCGCTGTCGGTCTTCGTTGCCGCGTTCATCTTCAGTATCGTTGCCTTCACCGCCACCACCACCGACTACTACGGCAAGGCCGGCCGGTTCACGCTGTTCGTGCTGTTGTTGGCGGTGCTGGCCATCGTCGTGCTGGTCTTCGTGCGCTGGGTGGACAGCATCGCCCGCCTTGGCCGCCTCGCCGCGGTGATGGCGAAGGTCGAGAGCGCGACCGAAGAGGCGATTAGGCGGCGCAAGCATCATCCCTACCTTGGCGGGCTGATCGCGGACGGCCCACCCCAGGGCACGGCGTTCTACGCGGAGAGGGTCGGCTCTCTCCAGCGCATCGACGTCGAGGAACTGCAGCACATCGCCAAAAAGTGCAAGTTCCGCATCACGGTGGCGGTCCTGCCCGGCGCCCTGATCGGCCCCTCGCGGCCGCTCGGCTTCGTCCATCCCGACTCCGGAAACAGCGGCCCGGTCGATCCGCAGGTGCTACGCAGGGCCTTCATGATCGGGCCACGGCGCCACTTCGACGAGGATCCCCGCTTCGGACTGGTCGTACTGTCGGAGATCGCCTGCCGCGCCTTGTCTCCGGGGATCAACGACCCCGGGACGGCGATCGGCATCCTCGGGGCGTTCCACCGGCTTTTTACACAGTGGGCCACCCCGGTCGAGCCACACACACCGCGCTGCGACCGCGTACTGGTGCCGGCCCTGTCGACAGACGACATGTTCAACGATGCCTTCCCGGCGATCGCGCGCGACGGCGGCCATCTCGTCGAGGTGGCCGCCAGGCTGCAGCGGATACTTGGGGAGCTCGCCCGACTGGACCACGACCCGACCAAAGCCGCCGCCAAGCGCCATGCGGATATGGCTATTGCTCGTGCCGAACGCGTCCTCGCGTTCGCGCCCGACCTGGAGCATCTGTGCCGCCGCTACGCGGACTACTGGCACCGACAACCGGACAGCCCCGCTCCGGGGCCAGCCGGCCATCCCCGCGCTTGAAACCGACGGACGACGCGCGGAACCATCGGCGCGGCCCCTGGCTCACGCGAGCCTTATACTCGGGACAAGCCCAACGAACCAAGTCTCGTCATGATCCCTGCCCTTGGTCTTGTCTGCATCACCGCGTCGAAGGAGATCCGCTACCGCACCGTGACGCGCAAGCGGCTGCTGGAGCAATCGCCTGAAGGCCAGCGCAAGCTGCTGGATGGCATCTACCGCGACAACATCCAGACCTTCGACACCGCCCTGCGCTATTGCGAGCGCGAGGGCATCCGCCTGTACCGGATCCCGTCCTCCATCTTTCCATTCGCCGACGAGGACATCGGACGGCAGGTGCTGGCGCCCTTCTCCGCGACGCTGGCCCGCTCGGGCGCCCGCGCGACGGAACGCGGCATCCGGCTTGTGATGCATCCGGACCAGTTTGTCGTGCTCAATTCCGACTCGCCCGAGGTGGTGGCCAACAGCGTCAAGATCCTGCAGATGCATGCGGACATCATGGACCTGCTCGCCCAGCCGCGCTCGCCGTGGGCGCTGGTGGAGATTCATGGGGGCAAATCCGACCGTGCCGACGCGCTGGTCGAGCGGATCGGTCGACTGCCCGATGCGATCCGTTGCCGCCTTGGGCTGGAGAACGACGAGTATGCGTATGGCGCCCGCGACATCCACGACATCTGCCAGCGCAGCGGCGTGCCGATGGTGTTCGACGCCCACCACCATGTCGTGCACGACGGCCTTTCCAGCTACGAGGACCCGAGCGTGGCCGAGATGCTGGCGCTTGCGCGCGGGACCTGGCAGGTTCCCGAACACCAACTGGTGCACATCTCGAACGGGCGCACCGGGTTCAACGACCGCCAGCATGCGGACCTGATCGAGCTGATGCCCTCGTCCTACGCGGCGGCGCCCTGGATCGAGATCGAAGCCAAGCTGAAGGAGGAAGCGATCGCCAGGCTGGGCGCCTGGCCGGCAGGGTGAGCACGATTCGCCAGGGCGGGCCGCGCCAACAATTCGCTTGCCATAGCAGAACAGGTGGTTATAATGTCGCCCGTTGGCCTGGTAGCTCAGTTGGTAGAGCAGAGGATTGAAAATCCTTGTGTCGGTGGTTCGATTCCGCCCCGGGCCACCACTATTCAACGCCCAACCATTCTCGGTTGGGCGTTTTCATTTGCGGATTCCGCTCACCACGCGGGCTTCCGGGCCCTGCGCTGATCTGCAAGCCCAGGTCTTCAAGGCCCGGGCTACCCGGCTCGATTTCTTCGTAGTACGGCAGGTCAGGCATGCCGAACCGCATCGGAAGCTGAAAGAGCGTTTCCATCAGCGCTCCTGCTTCCATGTCGAAGATGTTGCCATCACTGATGAGCAACCGCATCCGATGACTCCAACTGGGGCGCCGTTCGCCCCGTCAACTTGGGCGCACCACCGGACGCAACTGATCTTCGAGCGAGCGCGTCTTGTCGGTCTCGACCTTTCCGGTATGCAGGGTGGTTTTTCTCTCGATCAGCATGATCAGGCATTCCTCATCCGCGACGGGATTGTGCAGGACCCCTTTCGGCACCACGAAGGTATCGCCCTCCCCGAGTTCGACCGTTCCTGCTTCCATTTCGATACGCAGAGATCCTTTGAGGACGAAAAACAACTCATCCTCGGTATCGTGACTGTGCCAGGCCAGCACGCCCTTGACCTTGGCGACCTTGACGAAGGAATCGTCGAGTTCGGCAACGACCCGTGGAGACCAGAATTCGTCCAGCGATTCGGCAATCATCTTGGGCGATACGACAGGAAGCATGGCGGGACTCTCGAAGAAAGTGGAAAGGCGGGCTGAGCCAAAGAATCATCCATTATCCGGGAAGATGTCATCCATGAAAATCCTTGTGCCGGTGGCGTCTCTTTTTCCAGTGGCAGCGACGCCACCCGCCTATACTGGAAAACGTGGGTGGGCGCCGTGCCTGCCCTGTCCAGCAAAGGAGTCAGTCATGACGCGCAAGTTCATCGATTGCCGCGAATTCCCGAGCGACATGAATTGCTCGGTAGCCATCTCGGCCGACAATGAGGATGAGTTATTACAAGCCGCTGTTGAACACGCGGTTTCGGTACACCATCACGCCGACTCGCCGGAGCTGCGCCGGCAACTGCGCCAGTTGTTCAGGGACGGCACGCCTCCCGAACATCGGCCTGTGATCGGGCAGGCCGGAAACATCGGTGCGGGTGCCGCGCCCCGGCATTAAAGAGCGAGAATCCTTGTGTCGCTGGCTCGATCGCGCCGAAAAGTCACCAGCGACAGCGCCCGGCAAGAACGCCAACGCAAGTTGGCGTTCGTTTTCCCGCCCGCCACCTTCGCCCCTTGCCCGCACTAAGCCACCGTCTCATCGCTCTCGATCGCGCCGTCCACCAGTTTGATGGTGCGGTCACACTGTTCCGACATGCGCGGGTCGTGCGTCACCAGCAGCACCGCGCAACCGAACTCCCGGTTGAACTTGCGAAATAGCTGAAACACTTCGGCGGCGGACTTCGTATCGAGGTTCCCAGTGGGTTCATCGGCCAGCAACAGCGCCGGACGGGTGACCAGCGCCCGCGCCACCGCCACGCGCTGCTGCTGGCCGCCGGAAAGCTCGTCGGGTTTGCGCCCCTCCATTCCCTCGAGGCCGACCTGGGCAAGCAGGCCCCGTGCGTGTTCGGTCTGTTCCGGCGTGGGTTTTCCGCTGGCCACCATCAGCGGCATGAGCACATTCTCCAGCGCGGTGAAGGCCTGGATCAGGTGGTGGAACTGGAACACGAAGCCGATGGCGCTGCCGCGCAGGGCGGTACGGCCGCCATCGTCCATGTTCCGGGTCGGCTCGCCCAGCAGGAACAGCTCCCCATCCGTTGGCCGGTCCAGCAGGCCGATCACATTGAGCAGCGTGCTCTTGCCCGAACCGGACGCCCCGACGAGCGCCGCGAAGTCGCGCCGTTGCAGGCGCAGGTCCAGGCCATGCAGCACTTCCACTTCGGTCGGCTTGCCCACGTTATAGCTCTTCCTGAGGCCTTGCAGGCGCAGCACCTCCTGGCGGGCGTCGTGCTCAGACATGGCGGATCGCCTCCACCGGGTCCAGCGAGGCGGCGCGCCGCGCCGGCACCGCCGCCGAGAGCAGGCCCGTGACCGTCGCCAGCGCGGCCGCGGCCACGGGTAGCCACGGCTCCACCGGAATGTAGAACAGCTTCGGTCCGAAGGTATTGAACGCCCACACCAGGCCGTAGCCGGCCGCCCCGCCGAGCACGGAACCGGCCAGGCCGAACAGGGCGCCCTGCACCAGGAACACGCGCAGCATCTGCTGTCGCGTGGTGCCCATCGCGCGCAGGATGCCGATCTCGCGCGTGCGCTGGACCACGCTCACCGACAACACGCTGGCGATGCCCAGCGCCACGCTCAATGCCACGAACACGCTGATCATCCGGGTCGACAGGTTCTGCGAGCGCAAGGCGTTCATCAACTGGGAGTTCGTCTCCATCCAGCTCTCGGCCTTCAGACCCGTCAGCCGGGCGATCCGCTCCGCGATCGCCTGCGCGTCGAAAATATCCCGCACCGTCAGGTCGATGACGGTCGCGGCGCCCGGCAGATCCAGCAGCGACTGCGCCTGCTTCATGTCCAGGTACACGTAGCGCGCATCCAGTTCGCGCACCCCCAGTTCGAAGATCCCGGCCACGTTCACCACGCTGTCCCTGCCCTGCCCGCCGTCCAGCCTCAGCTTGTCGCCCACCCGCATCCCCAGGTCGGCCGCCAGCTGCTTGCCGATCACCGCGTCGCTGGCACCGATGCGGAACTCGCCAGCCACGATGTCCTCCTGGATCGGGATGATGCGCTGGTAGCGCGGCGCATCGATACCGAGCAGCGCCACCGACTGCAGCGCGTCGCCGCGCCGCGCGAAGGCCGGGCCGGAAATCGATGGCGACACGGCCCGGACCTCCGGCAGCGTATCGAGAACGTCGCGCACCTGCTGCCAGTTGTTGATCGAACGCAGCCGCTGGGCGCGCCTGCTTTCCAGCACCAGCTGGGTGCTACCTTCCGGAGGCGGCAGGACGCGGTTGTTCTCTTCGGCCGGCTGGACCTTGATATGCGCCTGCGTCCCCAGGGTGCGGTTGATGATGTTCGCTTGCAGTCCGGTGATCAGCGCCGTCAGGAAGACGATCACCGCGACCCCGACGGCGATGCCGACCAGGATCAGGGTGCTCTGCGCCTTGCCTTCGCGTAGAAAGCGGGTCGCGATCGTCCATTCGATCCACATGGGAATCAGTCCAGCTTGACGGGCAACTCGTTGCGGGTGGCAGCGCCGCCGGCCTCGCCCGCCGGCACCACGCGCACGCGCTCGCCCGGCTCCAGTTCAGCCCGTGCATCCGCCAGGACCCAGTCGCCCGCCTGCAGGCCGGCCAGCACTTCCGTCCGGGTCAATCCGCGCAGGCCGAGTTGGATCCTGCGCCGCACCGCCCGCCCGTCCTCCACCAGCCACACCAGGGCGTGCCTGCCGTCCACGGACGCCAGCGCGTCGTTCGGCACGACGATGGCGCGGGCGCGGCGGCCCGTTTCCACGTTCACCGACACCGTCATGCCCTGGCGCAGGAAGCCGGGAACGGGGTCGACGGTGAGGCGGACGTCCACCGTGCCGCGCTGCGGGTCCACGGCGGGGGCGATGAAGCTGAGCCGCGCGGGGAACGGGTGCGCCGGGTAGGCGTCGGCGATGCTGGTTGCCGCCTGGCCGATGGCGAGCACTTCGAGGTTCTTTTCATCCACAGGCATCAGGATCTCGGTGTCGCCGGCACGCGCGATCTCGAACAGGACGCGGCCCGGTTGCACCAGGTCGCCCGGTTCGGCGTTACGGGTCAGTACGACCCCGTCCACTTCGGCGCGGATCGTGGTCTTGTCCAGTTGCGCCCTGGCGCTGGCGACCCGGGCGCGCGCCGCGGCCTCGCCGGGATTGCCCTCGGCGAGGGCACGAACGGCGAGCCGCGCCTGCTCGGCGGCCGTGCGGGCCGCCGTCTCGGACTGTTCCGCCTGTTCCATCGCCTCGCGCGGGATCATCCCCCGCTGGAAAAGATCGCGGCGGCGCCGGGCCTCGCGGCTTGCCTGGGCAAGGCTGGCCTCCGCCGCGCGCAGGCTGGCCTGCGCCTGCGGCCGTGTCGACTGGCGTAACTGGGCGAGCGCGGCTTGCGCTTCACGCAGGGCCGCCTCGAGATCGTCGGCGCGCAGCACGGCCAGCACGTCGCCCGCCTGCACCCGGTCGCCCTCCTTCACACGCCGCTCGAGCAGCACACCGGTGACCTGGCTGCCGACCTGCGCGCGCGAGACCGCCGCCACCCGGCCGGTGGCCACGACCGTCTGCACCAGCGGGCCCGCGGTCACCTGATAGGCCGGCAGCACCGGCCCGCGCACCTTCTGCATCCACACCCAGGCCAGGGTGACGAGGACCAGGCAGGCGATGATGATCGGGAGACGGAGACGCTTCCTGCTGGGGGTTGAAGTAGGCATGCCGGCCAGTATAGCAAGCTATTGTTGTGCTTTGGACCACAGGGCCTGGCGGTCTTCCCGAACCCGGCCCGGGAAAAACAAACGCCAACGACAGGGGCTGGGGGCCTTACCGGCGCGGTGCTGCCGGCGCCGGGAGCCATCGCTTGTCTTGCCGGACTTGTTTCTACACCTTCTTCAAGGCGGACGGTTTGTGGGCCGCCTCGGCCCCGGTCTTGTCGCTGACAACCAGGAACTCGGGGTTGTCTTCGGATGCGGCCACGTGGTGGCCCTTGATATCGGTAGGCGAGGTCAGCTTCTTCTTGATCGTGCCGCGCACACTGCCCTGCGGCGAGTGCCACTCGACCTTGTCCCCCACTTTCAACGTGTCTGCCATGTCGCCTCCTTTGCCTGTGGAAAGTTCCGCGCTCGCACGAAGCGCCAGATGGCGCAGCGCGGGCGCCGTGAGCATTTCACCACGAAGGCCCGGAGCGCAGCGCGCAGGGAGGGGTGCGCCCGCCATTGGGGCTCCGGGCTATACTGGACCGAACTACAACACGACTTCGACAGGGGGTAACATGCCAACAACCTGGATCATCACGGCCAACGCCGGCCGGGCGCGTATCTTTTCCCAGGCGGATCGCAAGGAGCCACTGCAGGAAATCGAGGACATGGTGAACTCGGCCGTTCACCTGCGCGCGTCGGAAACCGAGTCGGACCGGATCGGACCACACGCCGCCACCGACACCGCGCACAATATCGGTTCGCAAGGCGCACCGGCCCAGCACAACAGCAAGAACGCTGGCGCCCCGAACAAGACCTACCAGCCGCCGCATACTCCCGAAGAAATCGAGGCAAAACAATTCGCCCGCGACCTGTGCAAGTATCTGCTCGATGCGCAGCGCGAGGGCCGCTACCAGCAACTGGTGCTGTCGGCCTCTCCCCACTTCCTGGGCGAGCTTCGCAACCTGCTCGATCCGCATGTGACCGCGACCATCAAGCTTGAGCTGAACAAGGACTATACCCAGCTGAGCGGCCACCAACTGCGCGAACAGTTGCAGGCGCAGCAGGAAAAAGCGGAGTAAGGCACTGGTCGCCCGTGCCGGCATCATCCGACTGAATCAAGCAGGAGTCGTCGTTCCCGCGAAAGCGGGAATCCATGCTGAAACGCCTAAGTCCGCCCCATTCCACTTGGTCGTGCTGCCATGAAGACGGACTTCCTAACCTCAGTATGGGTTCCCGCCTTCGCGGGAACGACTGGTGTTACCTATGACATCGCTCTCAAAGCAGCAAAAAAAATAATCCGGACAGCAGTGCCATTCGCGGGGACGACGGGGTAGCTGCCCAGCCACGTTGGCGACTGGCCGCCCGTGCAGCACTAGCACCAACGGTGGCGATCACCACATCAGGTCGTCAGGAATCTTGAAGTCCGCGTAGGGGTCGTCCGCATCGGTCTCCTGGCTGGGCTTCTTGACCTGCACCACCAGCGAAGCGTCGCGTTCCGCGATCTTGTCCGCGATCACCCTTGGCACCAGTTCAAAATTGTCGCCCTGGCGCACGATGACCAGGCGGCCTGCCATCAGGTGCGCCTGCACCGCCGACGATACGTAGATCCGTTCGATCTTCGTGCCGAAGGTGAAGTTGTAGGCGATGTCGCCCTTGCCCTTGCTTTGCTTGTTGTTCTGCACAAGCTGGGCGATCTGCGCCAGGATGGCTTTCTGCTTCGCGGCCGCATCGCGCTGGGCGTTGAGCTCGCGCGCCCGTTCGGCGTTCTTGCGCTGCACTTCCAGCGCCGCCTCGCGTGCCTCGTTGACCGACTGCACGCCCGTGCGCCGCTCGATTTTCTTTTGCTTGCTCTTGTCCTGGTTGATCGTCTTGGCCTTGTTCTTGTCGACCAGGCCCGCCTTTAACAACTGCTCCTGCAGTGAGACCATATTGCTGCTCCGTTCATTGTGACCGCCCTGCCCCCTGCGGGAACGGCGGAAAGGCGACAAGCATAGCAAAGTCGGACGCTGGAGATCCTCGCTTCGTCGCCCGTCTTGCTCGGGATCAGGCCGGCAAGCGCTCGATCGCGCGCCGCAAGGCATCGAAACACGCCGGATCGAGCGCGGTGCCGACGGTCTTTTCCATCATGCCGAGTGCCTGGGGGATCGGGATAGGCCCCCGATAAGGCCGTTCCGCGGTAATCGCATCGAAAATGTCGGCCGTCGTGATAATGCGTGTTTCGAGGTCGATCTCGTCGGCCGACAGCCCGCGTGGATAGCCAGTGCCGTCCAGCCGCTCATGGTGGGCCCCGGCGATCCGCGCCAGCTCCTTGAACGCTTCGATACGGGAAAGAATGGTCTCGGTGTAGGCGGCGTGCTGCTTGACCGCGTCCCACTCGGCCCGGTCGAGCGAACCCGCCTTGTCGAGCACGCTGTTGCTGACGCCCAGCTTGCCCACATCGTGCAGCAGGGCACCGCGCTTGAGCCAGCGGCGCCGCTGTTCCGGCATGCCCAGCTCTTCGGCGATCATGTCCGTGAACAGGGCGACCCGCGCGCTGTGACCGCTGGTGTAGGGGCTCTTGGAGTCGACCACCTGGCCGAAGGCCGCCGCGATGTCGTCCAGGTAATCGTCGTCAAGCGGCACCGTGTGCCCGGCAGGCTCGAGCCCCAGCACGGCCTGGTCGATGCCGGGTGAGGCCAGCATGGCCCAGAAGGATTCGTCCTTGGCCACCTGCTCGAAGGCCACGACCAGGGCCGGATCGAACCAGCGGCCCGCCCGCGACCGGATCTCGGTCAGCGCGGCCTCGCGGCCGTTCGCCGTGTGGAACACATCGATCACCTGGGACAACAGCGCGATACGCGAGAACACGGGGATCTGCTCGCCCGCCAGTCCTTCCGGCTTGCCCTTGCCGTTGAAGTGTTCGTCCAGGCTGTAGATGCCCGCCGCGACGCTTTCGGGAAAGCGCAGCAGGCGCGCGATGTCCGCGCCACGCTGGCATCGCGTGGCGATCAGCTCCTTGGCGATCTCGCTGCCGTTGCGCAGGATCGTCAGCACGCTGCGAAAGCGTTCGGCCAGGCCCGCCTTCAGGCCGGTATGCTTGAGGACGAAGGCCAGCACGTGCGGCAGACTGTCGCCGACCGTCTTGAAGTCGTGCTTGAAACTCAGGTCGTCGGTCAGGTACAGCTCGCAGATGCGCGCCGCGTTGCTGCTGCACCCCAGGTCTTTGAGCAGCAAGGTGTAATACAGCTCCCACAACTCGTCCTGGGACAGGCCCGCCCGTTCCCCGATGTGCATTCCGATCCAGCATGCGCGGACGCAATGCCCCTCGGGCTGGCCCTCCGTGATGTCGAGCGCGTAGCTGAGCGCGCCGATCAGTTCGGAGAGCTGGAGATTGGCGGTGGCCGGTGGCTGCGCCTGGAGGACGGCTTGAGTCATGGGACACCTCTTACTTGAAGGCAAGAAAGCATTATATGCCGCTTGGGCACCCGGTGCGCGGCGCCCCTGTGCAAGACGGCAATCCGTGTCTGAACGGCGACTCGGGCCATTGCCACACCGCCAAGATTCACGGCGCGACCGGCCTGTGCTAGAATGCCGATCCTTGGCCTGGTAGCTCAGTTGGTAGAGCAGAGGATTGAAAATCCTTGTGTCGGTGGTTCGATTCCGCCCCGGGCCACCAAGAACAGTGCCAGACAAAAACGCCAACCCCTACGGGTTGGCGTTTTTGTTTGTGCCATCCAGTTCAGCGTGTCCCCTCTGCTGGCCCATGCCACGGCGAGCGGGAGTGGTCAAAGTCCTATCGGGCATCGCCGAAGGGCCAGCACTGATAAGCTTCCCTTCCAAAGACTGTCAGCTTCTTCCCATAGCTCATGACCATCAAAAGTCCCCTGCTCAAACCGGCACCGGAAAAGACGCACAGTGCGTTCGCCATCGCAGGCCATCCGGTCCACGCGATGATGGTGTCGTTCCCGGTCGCCTTCACATTCGCCGGGCTTGCCAGCGACCTGGCTTACTGGTGGTCGGGCGACGCCTTCTGGGCGCGCGTCTCGCTCTGGATCATCGGCGCCTCTTTCATCATGGGCAGCCTGGCGGGTCTGGCCGGAACGATGGATTTCATCCTGGTGCACAAGATACGCCGGCACATTGCGAGCTGGAGCCACTTCATCGCCGCGGTCATGCTGATCTCGCTGATCGCCGCGAACTGGTGGTATCGCGTCATTGACCACGAAGCGGCGGTACTGCCCTGGGGCCTGTTCATGTCGGCGGTCAGTGCCGTGTCATTGGCCGTGGTTGGCTGGTTTGGCGGCAAACTTGTGTTCCACCACAGCATAGGCGGCGACAATGAATGACTCCACTGATGCTCAGAATGGTTTTTGCACCACGAGGGCCACGACTGCGGGAATGAGCAGCATCGGCGCCAGCAACAACATGCGATAGAACCAGATCGAATGGACGGGCCCTTCTTCCTTGAGTTGTTCCATCAGGTGGCCGCAAAAGACATGGAAGAACACCATGGCCAGAACCAGGCTCAGCTTGACAGGCAGCCAGCCACCGGAAAAACCCCGCACAAACAGCAAGCCGATTCCGAAAAGGATGGTCAGCAGACCAGCGGGTGTCATGACGAAAGCGTAGAGCGTGTGCTGGATCTTGAGCGAACGCTGCCTGTCTTCGTCATCTTTCGGAGAAGCTTGCCGAGCCAGCAGCTGGGGAAAATACAGCAGTGTGCCAGACCATAGCAAAAGGAAAGCGATATGCAGCGTAAGCACGATTAGCATGAGCATTCATCCTTTAAGCAGTGCCGTAGGAAACGAACGGCGCAGGTCCAAGCCATTTCCGGATCGCGCCATGGATAGCATGACTCTTAGCATAGAAGCGGCGCCATGACTGTTATTTCTTCAATCAATCGTATCAACCGCAGCTGTGGGACAGCAGCCTTGTCGCTATTGACGGGCTGCGGGGGCATGCAGTCGGCCCTTGCGCCCAAGGGGCCGGCGGCAGCGGAAATCGCGCGCATCAGCTGGATCATGTTCATCGGCGCAGCCTTGATTCTACTGCTCGTGATGGTGCTGGCCCTGTACGCGATGTACCGGGACCCGGACAAGCGCGTCCCTGTTGCAGCTAATAAACTGATTTTTGTGGGCGGCGTCGCTTTCCCGACCATCACCTTGACGGCCCTGCTGGTCTATGGCGTCTGGTCCATGGGTGCGTTACGCGCCGAGCCCGAGCCCGAGTTGACCATCGACGTGATCGGCAACCAGTGGTGGTGGGACGTGCAATACCAGCGCGACCTGCCCGCTGCAGGCTTTACCACGGCAAACGAAATCCGCATTCCGGTTGGCGAGCAGGTGCGACTGAGGCTGCATTCGAACGACGTCATACACAGCTTTTGGGTGCCCAACCTGGCAGGCAAGATGGATCTGATGCCGGGCCGTATCAACACCCTGGTGATCCAGGCCAACACTGTAGGGGTTTTCCGGGGACAGTGCGCCGAGTTCTGCGGTGCGCAGCATGCGCGCATGGCTTTCTTCGTCATCGCCCAGCCGCGCGCCGAATTCGATGCATGGATGGCGCAGCAACGCACATCTGCTGCAGCGCCCACCAGCGCAATCGCCCGGCGCGGCCTGGAGCTCTTCCGGAACAATCGCTGCACGGAGTGCCATGCCGTACGCGGAATCGACGAGACGGTAATCAAGCTGCGCATGGGGCCGGACCTGACCCATGTCGCCAGCCGGACGCACCTGGCCGGCGGCACGCTGGAGAATAGCCGCGACAACCTCAAACGCATCATCGCGGACAGCCAGGGAGTGAAGCCTGGCAGCCGCATGCCCTCTTTTCCCGACCTCAGCGCCGACGAACTCGAGGCCCTCGCCTCTTACCTGGAGGGATCGCCCCGATGACATCGCCAACTTCGCCTGCATCTCCGGCGCCGGACCAGGGGGCCCACCTGACACGCCTGCAGGAAATCTGGGGGAATCCTCCCGGACCCGGCAGGTTCACGGTGGTCAATCACACGACCGTCGGTTTGCGCTTCATTATCACCGGCTTCATCTTCTTCCTGGTTGGCGGCATCCTGGCGATGCTAATACGCAGCCAGCTCACCTTCCCCGGGAACGACCTGCTCGACCACAACACGTACGCCGAAGCGTTCACCATGCATGGCACCACCATGATGTTCTTTTTCGCGGTGCCGATCATGGAAGGTATTGCGGTCTACCTGCTGCCCAAGATGATCGGCACGCGCGACCTGATCTATCCCCGCCTGTCGGCTTTTGGCTATTGGTGTTATCTGTTCGGGGGGATACTGCTGTATTCAAGCTTCCTGTTCGACGCGGTGCCGGACGGCGGGTGGTTCATGTACGTCCCGTTGAACAGTGCAGAATTTTCACCGGGCAGCAACGTCGATTTCTGGCTGCTCGGCGTTACCTTCGCCGAGATCTCGGCGGTGGCCGCCGGCGTGGAACTGATCGTCGCGATCCTGAAAACCCGCACTTCCGGCATGGCGATCAATCGCATGCCGCTCTACGCATGGTACATCCTCGTGATGGCGTTCATGATCGTTTTCGGCTTTCCTCCGCTGATCCTGGCGTCCATCCTGCTGGAAATCGAACGCGCATTCGGCCTGCCCTTTTATGACGCCGCGCTGGGGGGCGACCCCTTGCTGTGGCAGCACTTGTTTTGGATATTCGGCCATCCCGAGGTCTACATCATTTTCCTACCGGCAGCCGGCCTGGTCACGACGATACTGCCCACCTTTGCGCGGCGCCCCCTGGTGGGCTACAACTGGGTCGTGATGGCGGTGATTGCCACCGGCTTTATCAGTTTCGGTCTGTGGGTGCACCACATGTTTGCGGTTGGCATCCCTTTGTTGTCGCTGGCATTTTTCTCGGCGGCCAGCATGGCGGTCGCCATCCCGACCGGCATCCAGGTGTTTTGCTGGATCGCCACGCTGTGGAGCGGCAGGCCGGTGATCAGTACGCCCATGCTGTATATCCTCGGGTTCCTGTTCATCTTCGTTCTGGGCGGATTGACCGGCGTGATGGTGGCGCTGGTGCCTTTCGACTGGCAGGTACATGACACCCATTTCGTCGTCGCCCACCTGCACTACGTTTTGTTTGGCGGCATGGTTTTCCCGATGTTCGCGGCCTTTTATTACTGGCTGCCTCTGCTGTCCGGGCGCGAACCATCGCTGCGCTTGAGCCGCGTCGCTTTCTGGACCATCTTCATCGGTTTCAATGTCACCTTCCTGCCCATGCACCTGACCGGACTGCTGGGCATGCCGCGACGTGTTTATACCTATTTACCGGACCTTGGCTGGGGTCCGCTGAATTTCATCTCCACCGTGGGCGGGTTCATATCCGCCATCGGCGTGGCGATCCTGATGGTCGATGTGATCGTGCATTTTGTCGCCGGCAAGCGAGTCAAACCGAATGTCTGGAATGCGGGCACCCTCGAATGGGCGGTCCCGACGCCGGTACCGCCCTACAACTTCGCGTCGCAACCACAGATCGACGACCGCGAACCGCTGTGGAAGAATCCCGACCTTCCACGGGAAGTACAGGAAGGGCGCCATCAACTGGGGCAGGCCGATGTCACCCGCCGCGAAATCCTGATGACCAGCATCACGCACGCCAGGCCGCAAGCCGTGGTAATTCTGCCCGGCAATACGGTCGTACCGCTCGTCGCCGCCGCGTGTACCTCCCTGTTCTTTATCGGCTTCCTGGCGAAGCTCTACTGGCTGGCCGCCATCGGTGCGGCAGCATCGCTCGGGGCGCTGCTGGTGTGGGCCTGGCAAAACGGATCGCGCCACGAATCTGGCGACCTGGATGGGGGCGCGCAGGGTCCGCTTCCGGTGCATTACAAGCTTGCGCTGACGCCTGGATGGTGGGGCACCCTGTTCGCGCTATTGGCCGACGGCACGCTCTTCATTTCACTGCTCTTTGCCTATTATTTCCTGTGGACGGTATCGCCGCAGTGGCCGCCAGCAGGATATCTAGAGATCGGCCTGAGCCTGCCGGCCGCTGCCTTCGCGGTGCTGCTGCTGGGCGGTTCGGCCGCGAGTCTGGCGCAGGTCTGCATCCGGAAGGTGCGAAGCGGCTGGGCACAGCTGCTCTACGCCACGGCGGCCGTGTCCGGCGTGCTGTTCATCGTATTGCAGGTGTTGACGCTGCAAGGTGGCGAAGTGCCGGCGAAAGCCCACGCCTACGGCGCCCTGGTGCATACCATCAGCGGATTCCAGATCGTGCACGTCGTCATTGCGATCGTGATGGCCCTGTTTGCCTTGCTGCGGGTGCGGCACGGCTACCTGCACCAGAGCAGGCCAGGCGAGGGCAAGGTCGTGTCACTGTTCTGGCAATACACGATGCTGCAATGGCTGTTGGGTTTCGGCACCATCCATGTCTTTCCCGTGCTTGTGGGAGGCTAGCCGATGAACGCTCCGACCCTCAAGCGACTGCTCACGCTGGTAGGCGCGCCGATCATCTGGATCGTGCACTTCGTCGCCTGCTATGTGATGGTGTCACTCGTTTGCCTGACGCGGCTTACCCGAGCGCCCATCGTCGTGGGCTTGAATGCCGCGGAACTGGGCATAGCCGTTGCCACCCTGATTGCCGGGGCGCTGATCGTCATCATCGCGGTCGCCAGCCTGCGCCGCTGGCGCGATCCACCCCGGCCCGACCCGGACATCGACCGCTTCTTCGCCGTCTGTACCTTGTTGCTGTGCGCGATATCGCTGCTGTCGATGCTTTGGGTCGCGTTCCCGACTTCAATATTGCCAACATGCGCTTCCTGAATCCTTACCCGTGGCGGTATGCCCCGATCGCCCTGTTGCCGATGCAGGCATTCGCCCACGCCACGGACGATCCCGATAACTGGTGGACACTGGACCCGCTGATCCTCACGCCAATGCTGGTGCTCGGCGTCCTGTATCTCGCCGGACTGCTTCGGCTGCGCCGCAGGAAGTACGCAGGCCTTGCCATGCGGCCCCTGGCGCTGTCCAGTGCCACACTGGGAGGACTCGCCCTTTTCTTCGCACTGATCTGGCCACTCGATGCCTTTTCGGAATCCAGCTTCGCGGTGCACATGGCACAGCATATGCTGCTGATCGCGGTCGCCGGTCCGCTGCTGGCATTGGCAAGAATGAGCATTCCCATCAATGCCGCCATCGCCGCCGTATCGCCTGCCACTGCCACTGCGCTTTCCGTTCCGCGCAAATGGCTACGCATCCTGCTGATGCCTTCCCTTGTTTTCATCCTGCATGGCGCCGTCATCTGGATCTGGCATTCACCGGTGCTGTTCGAACTCGCGCTGCATGTCGAGTGGATTCACACACTGGAGCATCTGAGCTTCCTGATCGCCGGCTACTGGTACTGGACGGTGCTGATGCGTCACAGCGAGAACGAGGCTTACGCGTCGGCCACCTTGTCGGTGCTGTCCACCCTGATGCATACCGGCCTGCTGGGCGCATTGATCACCTTCGCGCCGCGCCCTCTCTATTCGACCTACGTGGAAACACAGGGCGGCATGGGCATGGCACTACAGGACCAGCAGCTTGCCGGCCTGCTGATGTGGGTTCCTGTCGGTGCCTGTTACCTGATTGGCGGACTGGCATTTGCCGCCGCATGGTTGCGTACAGCGGACCGGGTCAGGGTAGGCGAAAAGCCTACTCCTTCTTCTCCCTGAATTCCCCGTCGATCACCATGTCGTCGGCGCCCCGGGGAGGGTTCCTGCCTGCGAAGCTATGGACGGACGACAGCATCCGATCGAGCATTGCCCGCCTCAGCCAGGGTAAGATGAGAAGGAAAGCCGTGGCGAAACCGGTGAACGCCGCCGGCACGTATTCTCCTCTCCACAGGAAATGCACCAGGCAGAGTGCGAACAAGCCGACGATGAGGGGGCGTCGGACGGGTTTCGGTAACAGACCGACAACGCGGAACTTACCCTTGCTTATCACGGGAAGCCTTGCAAGCAGAGCGGCAAGAAGCAGCCCTGCGATGACCCGGCCGGTGCCCAGATAATCGCCCAGCACGCCGATGGCGAGGAAACCCGCATAGGTCATCGTTCCGGCCAAGGCCGCCAGCAAGATTAGTGCGACAGCGACCGTAAGCTTTGGCATACGCATCGCCGCGGTGATGAGAAAACGTAGGATTTGTGTGCTCCGAAGAATGGGCATTGGAAGGCTAGTCCAGATTCTAGCAGGACTGCCCCGTGTCCGCGCTGCGTCATCCGTTCCAGGTAAGCACCACGGTAAAACGCCGGCCCTGGGGCCGGCGTTTTCGTTGTGCGTCAGCCTGCGGCTGGATAGGTGTAGGTCGAACCGATGCCCAGCGGGATGTCCAGCGCCCAGAAGCAAAGCAGGAACGAGGTCCACAGCACGATCATCGCGATCGAGTACGGCAGCATCAGCGCGATCAGGGTGCCGATGCCGGTCGATTGCACATACTTGCGGCAGAAGACGATGATCAGCGGGAAGTAAGGCAGCAGCGGCGTGACGATGTTGGTCGAGGAATCGCCCACGCGGTAGGCGGCCTGGGTCAGGTCCGGCGAGACACCCAGTTCCATCAGCATCGGCACCATCACCGAGGCGATCAGCGCCCACTTGGCCGAGGCCGAGCCGACGAACAGATTGACGGTTGCCGTCAGCAGGACAATGCCCGCCAGCGTGACGCCCATCGGGAAGGCCATCTCCTTGAGCCACAGCGCGCCCTTGATCGCGATCAGCGCGCCCAGGTTGGACTGGCCGAAGGCGAAGATGAACTGGGCGCAGAAGAAGGCCATGACGATGTAATAGCTCAGCCCGCTCATGGCGTGGCTCATGCCCTTGACGATGTCGCGGTGGTTCTTCGCCGTGCCGGCCACGTAGCCGTACACCACGCCCGGGATCAGGAAGAAGATGAAGATCAGCGCGACGATCGACTGCATCAGCGGCGCCGACGAATGCGTCAGTTCACCGGTCGCCGGTGCGCGCCAGGCCGAGCCTTCCGGCATGACCGACCACACCAGCAGCAGCAGGCTGGCGACCATCGCGATGCCGGCCCAGCGCAGCCCCTTCAGCTCGTTCGGCTGCAAGGTGTCCATGGTCGGCAGGCCCTTCGGATCGCCGTCGATGGCGGTCTTCTTCAACCGCGGTTCGATGACCTTGTCGGTCAGGAACCAGCCGACGAGTACGACGAGGAAGGTCGATGCCGTCGTGAAGTAGAAGTTGTTGAGCGGATTGATGACGATCGTCGCCGCCGCCGGGTCGGACGAGAGCCGGGCCGCGACCTGGGTCAGGCCGGCCAGCAGCGGATCGAGGCTCGATGGCAGGAAGAAGGTGGCGGAGAAGCCGCCCGAGACGCCGGCGAAGGCGGCGGCGATGCCGGCCAGCGGATGGCGCCCGGCGGCGTAGAAAATCACCGCGCCCAGCGGGATCACCAGCACATAGCCGGCATCGACGGCGATATGGCTCAGCACGCCGACGGCCACCAGCACAGGGGTGAGCAGGAGCTTGGGCGTGACCGACAGGATCTTGCGCAGGCCGGCGTTGATGAAGCCGGTGTACTCGGCCACTCCCAGTCCCAGCATCGCCACCAGCACCACGCCCAGCGGCGGGAAGGTGACGAAGGTGTTGACCATCTTGGCCAGGAAGTCCGTCAGCGCCTCGGGCGCCAGGAGGTTCTTGATCTGGATGGCCTGGCCCGAACGCGGGTCGACCTCGCTGAATACCATCCCGGACATGATCCAGGACGTGAGCCAGACCAGGGCCAGCAGCAGTGCGAACAGGATCGCCGGGTCGGGCAGCTTGTTGCCGACCACCTCGATCATATTCAGGATACGGTTGAATCCTCCCGGCTTGCGCTCGGTCATTTTTTCACTCATGGCTGTCATGTCATTCCTTCATCGACAGGCTCTACCTGTCATCTCCTATGTTTATCCCGGCCCGCGGCCCTGTGCGGCGACAGGACTCCGGGTGCCGCGTCGAGGCTATCGCTCCGTTGCCTGGCGACATATGTTACGCATAAGCACGGCCGTGGCAAAGCACCATTTCACATATTCGTTTCCGAGCCCCAAAAGTTGCCTTCTGGACTCACAGTAGTCGCGCGGAGGGGACGTCGTCGTCGCCCAGGCGGCCGCAACTCATCGGCGCGCCACGTAGATATCGCTTGCAGTAGGCTTGGGGTTCCTTCCCCGTGTAGGCATCAGCAATGGAGCGAAAAACAATGAACGAACCCTATCTTCGATCGAAAGCCAGCATCAAGGGACACCCCATCCATCCAATGCTGGTCCCTTTCCCGATTGCGTTCTTCACCGGCGCCCTGGTCACCGACATCATCTACTGGCGCACCGCCGAGATGATGTGGTCCCATTTCTCCGCCTGGCTCATCATGGCCGGCCTCATCATGGGGACGCTGGCGGCAATTGCCGGCCTGACCGATTTTTCAAGCAACCGCGGCATCCGGTCGCAGCGCCCCGCCTGGCCCCACGCGCTGGGCAACATCCTGGCGATGGTGATCGCCTTCATCAATATGCTGGTGCACAGCCGCGATGGATGGACCTCGGTGGTGCCGACCGGGCTGATCCTCTCGGCGATCGTCGTGATCATCCTGATGGTGACAGGCTGGCTGGGCGGAGCGCTGGTGTACCGTCACGGCGTGGGGGTGGGACGATGAAGCGCGCTACCCTTACCTGTGCCGTCATGCTGGCCCTGGCCGGCTGCGGCGAAAAGATGGTCGAATTCGAGTCCACGGTCGGACCGGATCCCGTTCTGCCTCCACCGAACCGGGACCTGATCCCCGCGATGAGCATCGCCGAGGTGGTGGGATGGCAAAAGGGCGAAACACCGGTCGTGGCGCCCGGGCTGAAGATCGAAGCCCTGGCCACGGACCTGCGCAACCCGCGCAACGTGTTCGTGCTGCCGAATGGCGACGTGCTGGTGGTGGAGGCGCGCGACCCGGGCGTACGGCCGAAGGTGCGCCCCAAGGACGTGATCAAGGACTGGGTCATGTCCATCGCGCACGGCAACCTTGGCGGCGGCGAGAAGAAGGAGGCCAACCGCATCACCCTGCTGCGCGACGCCGACCGCGACGGCGTACCGGAAGTGCGCACGGTCTTTCTCGACAACCTCTACTCGCCGTTCGGCGTGACCCTGGTCGGGCAGGACCTGTACGTGGCCAATACCGACGGCATCGTGCGCTACCCCTACCAGACCGGCCAGACCCAGATCACCGCTCCCGGCACGATGCTCACGCCGCTTCCGGCATGGCCCGTCAACCACCACTGGACCAAGAGCCTGGTGGCGAGCCCGGACGGGTCGCTGCTCTACGCCAGCGTCGGCTCAAACAGCAACGTCGCCGAGCGTGGCATGGAGGTCGAGGACGGACGCGCGGCGATCTGGGAGGTGGACCGCGCCACCGGCCGCTCGCGCCTGTACGCCACCGGCTTGCGCAACCCGAACGGCCTGACCTTCCATCCGGAGACCGGCGAACTGTGGGCCGCCGTCAACGAGCGCGACGAGATCGGTCCCAACCTCGTGCCCGATTACATCACCTCGGTGCGCGAAGGCGGCTTCTATGGCTGGCCCTACAGCTATTGGGGCCAGCACCTCGACGAGCGCGTCATGCCGCGCCGCCCCGACCTGGTCGAGCGTGCCATCAAGCCCGACTACTCCGTGGGCTCCCACGTCGCCCCCCTCGGGATGGCCTTCTCGTACGGCGACGGCATGCCGGCCAATTACCGTGGCGGTGCCTTCGTGGGCGAACACGGCAGCTGGAACCGCGAGAACTTCGTCGGCTACAAGGTCGTGTGGGTGCCGTTCTCCGGCGGCCGCCCGTCGGGCATGCCCCAGGACGTGGTCACCGGCTTCCTGACCGACGAAGGCGAGGCGCGTGGCCGGCCGGTGGGCCTGGCGATGGACCAGGCCGGTGCCCTGCTGATCGCGGACGACGCCGGTGGCGCCGTCTGGCGCGTCTCGGCGGCGCAGTAGGCCGCGCCGGCGACGGAGCACTTGCGCCAGCCCTTCGCGGTTGGCGCTTGTCCGTTCGCCTCCGCTTCAGTACACGCCGAACAGGTAGTACAAGCCGATCACGACCAGCACCGCCGAGGTCGCGATCAACACCGACACGACGAAGATGTCCCGGTAGGACTGGCGGTGCGTGAGGCCGGTCACCGCCAGCAGCGTGATCACGGCCCCGTTGTGCGGCAGGGTGTCCATGCCGCCGCTCGCCATGGAAGCGACCCGGTGCAGCACCTCGGCCGGTATCCCGGCAGCGGCCGCGTTGGCGATGAAGGTGTCGGCCAGGGCCGCCAGCGCGATGCTCATCCCGCCCGACGCGGACCCGGTGATGCCCGCCAGCAGACTCACGCTCACCGCTTCGTTGATCAACGGGTTCGGGATGCTCGCCAGCGCCGCCGTGATCGCCGCGAAGCCGGGCAGGGCTGCGATCACCGCGCCGAAACCGTATTCGGACGCCGTGTTGAGCGAAGCCAGCAGCGCGCCGCCCACCGCGCTGGTCGAGCCTTCCGCGAAGCGCGCGGCGACCGCCCGGAACGCGAACAGCATCACCCACAAAATACCGCCCAGCAGCGCGCCCTCGACCGCCCAGATCGCGACCATCGGCCCGACCTGCACCGTGAGCGGCTGGCCGGCCAGGTCGACCGTCGCCGTATCGCCGAAGTACCGCGGGATGAGCTGCGTGAAGAGCGCGTTCAGCGCACCCACCACCACCAGCGGCGAAACCGCGATCCAGGCGTTCGGCAGCGCCACATCGCCCAGCGCTTCCGGCTCGTTGCGGTGCCCTTCCCCATAGCCTTCCCCCTTCCTGGCGGCCTGGCGGCGGCGGGCATCCAGATAGAGGATGCCGACGACGAGGATGAAGGCCGAACCGGCCAGCCCCAGGACCGGCGCGGCCCAGGTGGTGGTGCCGAAGAAGGTGGTGGGGATGATGTTCTGGATCTGGGGCGAGCCGGGCATCGCGGCCATGGTGAAGGTGAAGGCCCCGAGGGCGATGGTGGCGGGAATCAGGCGCTTGGGAATGTCGCTCTGGCGGAACATCTCGGCGGCGAACGGATAGACCGCGAACACCACCACGAACAGCGACACCCCGCCATAGGTGAGCAGTGCGCAGACCAGGACGATCGACAGGATGGCGCGCTGGCGCCCGACCAGCCCGATCATGGCGCTCACGATCGATTTCGAGAAACCGGACAGTTCGATGACCTTGCCGAAGATGGCCCCCAGGACGAACACGGGGAAATACAGCTTAATGAAGGCGACCATCTTCTCCATGAAGACCCCGCTGAACATCGGCAGGACGGCCGACGGATCGGTGAGCAGGACGCCGAGCATCGCGCAGATGGGCGCGAACAGGATGACGCTGTAGCCGCGGTAAGCGGCGAACATCAGCAGCAGCAAGGCACCGACGACGATCAGGATCTCCACCTTCAACCTCCGGGAAAGGAAACAATCCGTCATTATGTCCCAATGACGGAAAGACAATGGCGGGTCATGGGCGGCCAGGGGGCGCCCGCTTCGCCGCCGCTTGCGCTATGATCGGGTCGCCGCCCGCCCTCAAGGGAACATGATGTCCGGAAATGTCCAGCAGCGGTGGCGACGCGCCGCCCTGCCCCCCACCCTCGCCCTGGCCTGCCTGCTCGCCGCAGCCCTTCCCGCGACTGCCGCGCCGGCCGACGAGCTGGTCTCGCTGATCAATGCCTATCGGGCCGCGCCGGGGAGCTGCGAGGGACGGGACGCCGGGCGCGCCCCGGCGCTCACGCGCAGCGCCGCGCTGGCGCGGGTGCAGGTGCTGCCTGGCACCTTCCTCGAGCACGCGATCGAGCGCGCCGGCTACGGGGCCGAGCACGCCGAAGCGATCGAACTGTCGGGCTACCCCGACGCCCCCGCCGCGATGGCGGCAGTACGCGGCAGGTACTGCCGCGCGCTGCTGGACGCGCGCTTCCAGGACATCGGGGTGGCGCACAGCGGCAGCGAATGGCGCATCGTGCTGGCCACGCCGGCGCCGCCGCCGATGAGCGTACGCTACCCCGACTGGCGCGAGGCGGGAAAGGCCGTGCTGGAAGCCGTGAACGCCGCCCGGGCGACGGCGCGCGACTGCGGCGAGCGCGCGTTCCCGGCGGCGCCGCCGCTGGCCTGGAACGCGCAACTGGCGGAAGCCGCCCTCGCCCACAGCCGCGACATGGCGCAGCACCGGTTCTTCCGGCACCGGGGGCGCGACGGCAGCGAGGTCGGCCAACGCGCGACCCGCGCCGGTTACGCGTGGCGCACCGTCGGCGAGAACATCGCCTCGGGGATCGACTCACCGGAAGAGACGGTCCAGGGCTGGCTGGAGAGCCCGGGTCACTGCGCGAACATCATGAACCAGGCCTTCACGGAAATGGGAGCGGCCTACGCCGTGAGCCCCACGTCGGCGCGCCAGGTCAGCTACTGGACCCAGGTGCTCGGCCGCCCGCGCTAGCCGCCCCGCCAGCCGCGTCCCGCCCGATGCTGTCGAGCCAGGGCAGGATGATGTCGCCCAGCCGGGCCGGGGCTTCGAGCGGGATCATGTGCCCGCTGTCCTCGACCACCGCAAGTGTCGAACCGGCGATTCCCTCGTGCAACTCGCGCGACTCGTCCAGGCTGCGCAAGCGGTCCTGCCCGGCCGCGACGATCAGCGTCGGGCAGCGGATCCGGCCCAGGCGCGCGAGGTCGCCCGGGCGCTCCAGCATCGACTGGCGCCGGAACACCTCGCCTCCCAGGCGCACGCCCATCGCACGCACGCGCTCGATCAGCGCTTCGTTGTCGCGCTCGCGCGGGTGCAGCGAGGTGGCGATCGCGGTGCGGCTCAGTCCCGCGAACGAGACCGACGGCGCCGCACGGGCCACCGCGCCCTTGCTCTGGCGCAGTGCGGGCGAATCGGGACGGGTGGAGGTGGCGATCAGGACCAGGGCGCTCACCCGCGTGGGCGCCTGGTAGACCATCTCGCGGGCGACGTAGCCGCCCATCGAGAAACCGATGAGGACGAAACGCGGCGGCGCCCCGTCCAGCGCGCGGCGCGCCATCGCATCGAGGGTGGCGTCGTGACGCAGGTCGGCGTGGACCAGCGGGCCGTGGGCCGACAGCCGGTGACTGACGCCATCCCACAGCGTTTCATCGGCCATGTAGCCGGGCACAAGGAGGATCGACATGCGCGCATGATAGCAAACGCCCCCCTGCGGAGTGTGATGTTTGCGCTTTCACCATTCTTTGCCGCTGGCATGTTAGCTTATTGTTTTTTTCTGGAGGAATCCATGTCTACCCTTCGACTCTTGACCGCCGCCCTGTGCGCAAGCGCGTTTGCCGCGCCCGCCGCCGCCAACGAGCTTCACGGCCGCCTGACACTCGACGTCAAGGTCGAGGGCTCGGGGCAGGCCAAAGGCCTGGACCGGGAGCATGCCAGGTACGCCACCTCGGAAACGCTTCATCTCTCGTTCATGTTGGAGGGGAACAACATTCCGATCGCGCATAACATGAACGACACCAGCAAGGACAATGTCTCGGCCGCTCCCGCCGCCCCGCCGGCAGGCATGCCATCGCCACAGGCACAGGAGGCATACGCGCTGAAAATGCAGGCGCAGGCCCAGGCTTGCGGCGCCGATATCGCATGCATGCAACAGATCGCGATGAAGATGGCGCAAGAGCAGGCGACCTGGATGCAGCCCGCCCAGCCTTCCGCTGACGAGGGCCGCTACTTCAATTACTCCGCCGCGGTCCCCTGCAAGGGCGCGTACTCGCTGCGTGTCCGCAACACCGTCGAGGGAATCGTCGAGGATACGACACCGCGCCCCTTCACTGAAATCAGCACCGCCGACGTCAAGGTGGACGAAAGGACGTCTTCGATGTTCTGCGCCGGGGGGGTGACCATCGACAGCCGAAACGACGGCCTGTGGGTGCGCGTCGAAGCTCCCGGTGGCAAGGGCCATTACAAATATACGGACAACGGCAAGGTCGTGATCGACTCGTCCACGAGCGACACGCAGATCAACGCCGACGCCTGGAAGTGGGTGCTCGCCCAGCTCAAGGGTGCGCCGCGCTCGGGCGTCAAGCGCACCACGCTGGTCCTGCCGATCGACAAAGCGCGCGGCGGCAAGGGCCAACACCGCCTCAATGTGGAGATGCGCTGGGCCTTCGTCGAGACCTGACCCGCCAGCCAGCTTGCGGCGCGGGCGCGGCTCCGCCCCCGCCTCAGCGCCGGAACAGCCAGACGATGAAGGTCACCACGACCGAGATGACGATGCACGTCACGATCGGGAAGTGAAAGCTGAACCCTTCCCGGACGATGTGAATATCCCCTGGCAGCCGTCCGAACGGCAGCTTGCGCAGCCAGGGCCAGGCCAGGCCGGCCGCGACGGCGACCAAGCCGAGGACGATCAGCGCGCGCTGCATCGCCGGTCCTGGCACCGGCGATCAGGACCGGCCGGGCGTGCCACGGCCACGGCCGCCACCGGGCGTTCCCGGGGGCGCGTTGCCGCCGCTCGGATCGCCGCCGGCCCCGGCCGAGGTCGACTGACCGCTGGAC
>FWWL01002257.1_pt1 | contig 41202 bp, 27 predicted proteins | sample 2228331 | NCBI WGS metagenome assembly FWWL01 (sample SAMEA103939775, study PRJEB20133) | metagenome
TCTCAATTCTTTGAGTCTTTCCTGGAGCTATCCCGACTTCCTTTTTCCTGGCGGCCGTCCTGAATTCTGGCATAAAACCTGCTTTTAAAAAGGTAGGAGAGGGTTAGAGCTATTAAGTTCATGTATAATAAATTTATGCGGATAGCCAGGAGGGGCATTGGGGTAACGAGAAGATTTATTCCTTTGATTTTACTGCCGGGAACTTTCTTTCTTATAAACCATCTTGCCTATGCCGACACGTTTTCCGCTGAGAGTTTAAGGCCGCTGATCCAGGCTCTGGAAAGCAGGAACCTCCCTGCCTACCTTGAGTTCTGTCAGCCTGAAATAAAAGAGGAAGAAGAAAAATCTCTGCAATCTTACTTTTCCCTGCCCGACCTGGAGAGTGTTTCATTCTTTTTTGCCGGAGAAAATCAATCAGAAAACGGGGTGTTTTTTGCTTATGTTCAGGTGGTTTTCCAGAGAATTTATTCGGTAAACATCGAATTGTGGGAGATGGTCTACACAGTGTCGAAGACAGGTCCGCTGCTGCGTTCCCGGAGGGTTCTTAGCAGTTTTAAGGACCTTTACCGTTTGCGCTTTCCCGGAGAGAGAACCGTTCCGGTCAGGAATGTGCGCCTGGTCCAGCAGGACATACTCATTACATTTTTTGAGGGGCATATCTTCTTTGATAACCTTCCCGGGATCGATACGGCCATTATCATAACCGGCAGGGGGCGTGTCAGGTTTGAACCTTCTGACCCGATTGAAAAAAATCAGCTGGCCCGGATTTACAAAAATCCCTATTTTGACCAACCGGTGGAGTATGTGTATGTAAGGGGAGGCGATGAATATTTTCGCCAAAGCTTGATGTTCGAACCCAGTGAAACTTTTCGGTCGGAAGTTCCCGCGGAAGTAATGAACAACCGCGCCTACTCGATATTTTCGCGGAACTATTCCCGGTCGTTTGTTCTGGAAAATTCACTTACCGGGGAATTGCTGACTTTTATACCGCGCGGTGGAGAGACGGTGATCGAGTTCAGGACGACAAAGAAAGATGAGTTCACCTATGTGTATTCACCCTTTGCTGAGGAGGAAATTTCTTTCGTCGACCGCACCAGGAATCGTCTTCTTAACAGTTATTCACCGGTGGAAGCCGGGCAGAGAAGAATGTTCATGAGGCTGGGTGAAAGGTATGAGATCACCGATTATGAAATCGAAGCCAGTTATCGTCCGGAAAATCACCTGCTGGCAGCGATGGCCTCCGTCACCATTAAGGCGAAGGGAGATTACGCGGACAGCTGTCAGTTTCGGCTGAACCCGAACCTGGAGATATTGAAAGTCGAGGATGAGGCCGGACGAGCGCTCTTTTACAGCCGGGACCGTCTGAGAAAATACACTTATGTTTATCTTGCAGAAAAGTTGCCAAGGGATCGTGAGATAAGGTTGAGGATTTTTTACCGGGGGAAAATAGTGCCGCCCCCTCCGGTAACCGATTCTGGCCCGAGAGCTCAGGTCGAGGAGACGAGAATTCTTTTTCCCATAAGCGAGACGTATCTTTTCAGTCAATCAGCCGACTGGTATCCGGCACCGCCCAGAGAAAAGTATGTCAGGTTTCGGCTAAAATTGATCGTCCCTGAAGGTTATTACTGCCTTTCAGGGGGTCGGCTGGTGGAAACCTATAAGATAAAAGAAGCTGCGGCCGTGACCGAACTGGCCAGTCTCGGCAGTCAGGTTTTTGTTTATGAAAGCAGGAGTCCGGTAAAATACATCAGCTTCTTTCTGGGCAAACTGGTAAAGCAGAGAAAGTTCGATGATCCTCTTCCGCTGGAACATTTTGCCACCGAAGATTGGCGCCATCAAAACAGGCAGATACTGGATGAAGCGAGTAAAATCTTGAGTTTATACCAGGAGTTTTTTGGCCCGTTTCCTTTCGAAAAACTGACGGTGGTTCAGCGTTACTGGCAGGCCAGCGGAGGTCATGCTTCTCCCGGACTGGTGGTCCTGGACAGACTGCCCTATACCAGGACTCCTGATCTGATAATCATTTCCCAGACGAGCCCGGTTGATCTGTCGCGCTGGCCGGAATATTTTCTGGCGCATGAAATAGCTCACCAGTGGTGGGGCCATGGTCTGACCTGGGGCTCATACCGGGACAACTGGATAACCGAGGGATTGGCCCAGCTTTCCAGCATCCTTTATCTGGAGAAGAAATACAGCCGGAAGGATTTTGAAAAAGTTCTGCAGAAACTTTCTTCTTCGGTGCGCGAAAAAACGAGCATTGGACCGATCATCCTGGGTTCCCGGCTCAGCCATATTGATTTTGAGGGTTATCAATCGGTGGTTTACAACAAAGCGGCTCTGGCTCTTCTGTTTCTCAGGGAATGGTTTGGAGAGGAGACTTTTTACCGCGGTTTGCGGGAATTTTTTCAGGAGTTCAAGTTTCAGCCGGTCAGGACCGCAGATTTTCGCCGGACGATGGAAAGGGTTTCCGGGAAAAACCTCGAGCAGTTTTTCCAGGGCTGGTTTTTTTCCGAAAGGCTGCCGCGAGTCAGGGTGGAGCATAAAGTTGTTTCTTCCGGAACTTCCACTTCCTCGAAATTGCTTCTTTCTTTTTATCAGATGAATCAGCCGCTGGTTTTCCCGGTCCGGGTGGCTGTTGACAGCGACCGTGGCAGAATCGAAAAAGTGCTGCTTCTGGAATCTTCCGTACAGACCTTTGAAATCGAGATTTCCGGCCGTCTGAAAAAAATAAAGATAAATTCAGATAATATGGTGCCCGGCTATTTTGAATAATTATTCCCTTTTTCCGGACGTTCAGGCTGAACGGACGTTGATCTTCAGCCGCTTTATCATTTCATTGAGCGTGGTGGGTTTTAACCCCAGCATTTCCGCCGCTTTTTTCTGAACTCCGCCGGATTTTTCCAGCGCTGTCAGGATGAGCTTCTTCTGGAATTCAGAAGTCTTTTCTTTGAGGTTCAAACTGGAATTGTTCAGTTCATCGTAGATTACCCTTTTCCCACTCAGAAGGAAAGGAGGCAGCAGGTCACGGGTGATGACCTTCGATTTGCACAGGACCACGGCTCTTTCGATGACGTTTTCCAGCTCGCGCACGTTACCGGGCCAGTCGTAGTCCATCAGGATTTCCATCACATCTTCACTCACTCCTTCGACCTGCTTCTGATTCTCAGCGTTGTAGAGGTCTATGAAGTGTTTGACCAGAAGAGGGATGTCTTCCTTCCTCTGGCGCAGCGGCGGGAGCTCAATCTTGATTACGTTCAGCCGGTAGAATAGGTCCTTACGGAAAGCTTTCTGTTCAATCAGCTCTTCCAGGTCGGTGTTGGTGGCGGCGATGATGCGGACGTCAACTTTGATCGTTCTGGTGCCGCCCAGGCGCATGAATTCTTTATCCTGCATCACCCGGAGCAGCTTCACCTGTGTTTCCAGGCTGAGCGAGGAGATTTCGTCAAAAAAGATCGTTCCGTAGTTGGCCGCTTCAAAAAGCCCTTTCTTTTCGGTAACCGCTCCGGTGAAAGCTCCTTTTACGTGGCCAAAAAGATGACTTTCGAGCAGGTCGGGGGGCAGGGAGCCGCTGTTGACCACAACAAACGGATGGTTCGCCCGGTCGGAATTCTGATGGATGGCCCGGGCCACCAGTTCCTTCCCGGTGCCGCTTTCTCCCTGAATAAGGATGGTTGACCTGGTTGGGGCGGCTGCCTTTATCAGTTCAAATACGTTCATCATCACCGGACTCTTTCCGATGATGTTGGAAAAACTGAATTTTTTCTTGAGTTCGTCGCGCAGCCTGATGTTTTCTTCCTGCAGCCGGCGGTGGTCGAGCGCCCGTTTGATGGTCATCAGGAGTTCGTCGTTCTTAAAGGGCTTCTGGATGTAATCGTAGGCGCCCATTTTTATAGCAGCCAGAGCCGATTCCACCGAAGCGTAGGCGGTGATGATAATCACCAGAGCTTCCGGGTCTATTCTTTTTATTCTTCTGAGTACTTCCAGACCGTCCATTCCGGGCATCAGGAGGTCAAGAAGGATCAAGTCAAATTTCTGTTCTTCAAATTTTTTCAGCGCTTCTTCTCCGGAAGCGGAAATTTCTACGCGGTAACCTTCCGCTTCCAGAAGCTGCCCGAGCACATCATGGATAATTGGTTCGTCGTCGATCAGATGGATCCGGGCATTTTCATTCATGGCGATTTCCTCTTGATTGGAATTTTGGTCGGTTGAGTTCAGAAAGAGTGGTTGGAAGGACAATGGTAAAAGTTGTTCCTTTCCCCACCACACTGTCAACCAGAATCTGTCCTTCATGTTCTTTGACGATAGCGTAGCTGATCGACAGACCGAGACCTGTACCTTTGCCCAGACCCTTGGTGGTGAAGAAAGGATCAAAAATTCGTGGCAGATGTTCAGGTCGTATACCGGTTCCGGTGTCGGCGATCTTCACGATAGCCTGGCTGTCTTTCTGCTGGCATTCAATGCTCAACCAGCCGCCATCCGGCATCGCGTCAATGGCGTTGAGGATGATGTTAATAAAAACCTGCTGCAGTCTTTCTTTCTGGGCATAGATGAGGACCGGATTCAGCTTGAGTTCGAGCTGAATGTTGAGGCTTTTTAATCGATAATCTATTAGCGAAAGAATTTCTTCCAGACTTTCTTTCAGGTCAACCCGGTGGTAATAATCGTCAGCCGGGTTCCTGGCAAAATTAAGAAGATTTTTCACTATGCGGTTCACCCTTTCGGTCTGAGCTTGAATCTTCTGCAGGATCTGGACATAGTGAGCATCGGTAAGTTTTTTCTGAAGCATCTGAACATAACTGGAAATGCCGGTCAGCGGGGTGTTAATTTCGTGTGCCACTCCAGCCGAGAGCAGACCGATGGAAGCCAGCTTCTCCGAGGTCAGCAGTTGCTGCTGCAGACGGATTTTTTCCGTTATGTCTTCGAAGACGATAATCGTGCCATAAGCCTGCATCTGATTGTCGAGCAGCGGGGTTCTGGCCACATCGAAGATTTTTTTCTCGCCAGAAGCGGTGGTCAGGGTCAGCTCGCTCAGCAGCTGATATTCGCTCTGGGTTTCGGGAGGGAAAATTGCGGTGAAATTCTCGCGGCCGATTACCTCCGACAGGTGACGGTTCAGCGCCTTTTCTCTGCTGAGTCCGAATTGTGTTTCCAGAACCCGGTTCCAGCCAATTACCCGGCAGGACTGGTCGATAACGGCCACACCGACGGTCAGGCTTTCGATGATGTTGTCGCTGTATTCCTTCAATCGCTGGAGTTCTCTCGACCTGACGAGTTCCAGGTTGTAAAGATAGGCGTTTTCCAGGGCCAGGGCCACAGGAGTGGAAATCGTTCGCAGGAGTTCCCGGTCTTCTCCGGAAAGGTAGGATTCGTCGAGCTTGTGGGTGATAGAGAGGAACCCCATCAGCTTGTTTTCAAGCCTCAACGGAAGGAGGTGAACCCTGCCCCTTTCCAGCAGCGGTGTGAAAAGATGTCTGTGGTCGGCCGTTTCGCCCGGGAAGGCCAGCGAAATAAACTCGGTCTTCTGCAGGAGATTCATTTCCGGGGGAGAAAGAGTTAAAAGCTGGAGGTCAAAATCCGGGTCTGAGGATTTCAGCAGATAGAATTCATTTTCTACTCCTTCGCGGGCTAAAAACAGGTCTATCTGCTTCACTGACAGAGCTTTCTGGATGGTTTCCACCAGAAAGTTGCTGAGTCTGGTCAGGTCCCGTTCCCGGTTCAGAACGCCGGAAATCATCAGCAGCGTCCGGCGGTATTCATAGGTTCTTCTGTAAATAAGCTTGTCCACCAGGGTCTGCACCAGTTCGGAAAGTGGTGTGAATAGCGTGGCCCCCAGGATTATGGCCAGAAGCCCCAGCAGTATGGCGTTCAGCCGGTTTTCAGAAAAAAGCTGCGTCTGTGAGCTGACGAGAAAATATACCATGGCCAGCATGGCGAAGGAGATGACCAGTGTGGTGCCCTTTTTGAAAAGAATCTCAAAATCCATTAACCGGTAGCGGGAGATGGAATAGGCAAGAGTGATCGGAATAAATCCCTGGAGCAGAACGCTGAGCTGACCGGGAGTTGAGGGCAGGCGGTCAGCGATGAAGGGTACGGTGTAAAAGAAGGCAAAAGGCAAAGTGCCTGCTCCCAGTCCGAGGGCGATCCACTTAAGCTGGTTTTTTAGGAACGGGTTTCTGTTGACGATAAGATCGCGGATGATGATGAACAGAGCCAGGGCTGAAAAAACGGCGAAATGAGCAAGTTCGAGTTTTTCCAGATTTTTCTGGAGAGCGAGCACCTGAGCTTCGTTCAACTTGCTATCTAAAATAGACTGCTGGAAAATGTTCGCCAGGAGCAGAAAAAACCCAGGAACATAGATAAGAGCTACTTTATTTTTATGGTGGATGATTTTCTTTTTCTGCGGAAAGATAAAGAAAAAGTTTAAGAGCAGCGGAGGGAAGGACAGCAGCGCAACTTTATCCAGCCAGTAAAACAGGCTGTCCAGCGAGTCCATCTGTCCGGTTGGAGAGAATACGTAGAAAGAATAGAGCGAAAGCGAGACCAGATAGAAAAAGGCGTAGGGTCCGGTGAACTGTCTCCGGGTATTGAAGAAAACCATAAGGCTGATGGCTAAGGTGGCCAGGCCGAGAAGCATCAGGTAAATGTAGGTTGAGCTTACCCCTTTTTTTGTCAGGTAGAACGAAGGGGAGAGTATGGTTCCGCCGCGTCCCACCTGATAAAGAGCTTTCTGTTCGAGACGGTCGATTAACCAGATTATCCTGGTGTATTCTATCCGGTTCTTTATCGGCATTTCGTTGATAGAAAAAAGGATATCGCCTGGTTTTATCCCGGAAAGAAAGGCCGGACTGTTTTCTTCTACCCGGGCGGCTATCAGGCCGGATGGGTTTTCCACCCAGGTGACACCGTCATAAGGTTCTTTCCACGATAACTTCCGCGATATGTTTATAAATCCCAGGATTATAAAGATAAGGACAAGAATAAGGAACGGATAGAATAAATGCCTCCTCATTATCCTTCAATAAAATATACTAAATCCAAAAAATTGAATCAATAGCCCAAAAAAATAATCTAATTGAGAATATGCCTGACGCCGGCTCTGATGGCCCAGGCGGTCTTCGGTTGTTTAAGCCAGCGGCGTATTTCTTCATTTTCTTTGAGTCCGAGGGGGCTGGTCGACCTCGAAAGGAAGGTGCTCATGTAATCGAGTTTTGGCTTCTGGACTTCCTGCGGAGGCATCTGTTCTTCCGGGGTCTGGTTGGTGACTGTTTGCCGGACGGGAGTATCCTGACTTTCACCGGGGATGGAAAGCATGAAAGCCAGTAAGGCCGCAGCTGGCAGGGTAGAGGCGAGATACTTTAGTATCTTCATCAATAAAATTATTAAATCCCTGGTTCAGAATGTCAACAGGAATATTTTATTCGATTATTATACAGGCTGGTTCATTCTTAGAATTTCAGACCCCATTGTCAGCTTCAGCGGGCGTTGTCTCGCTTATTTTATCAGGCTAAACCTGTGGTCAGACAGCAGGTCATTCTCGGTCAAAAAGATAGCTCTTCCTCAAGCGCAGACGTGGAAAGTTCTCATCATCATCGTACTTCAGATTTTTATTCCAGGAGTCAGTCAGGGCAAAGAAAGCCAGGTGGGGGATCGAACCGTCAACTTCAAGCGCCGCCCCTATGATCGTCTTGCTCTGGTAGCGGCAGTCAGTTCCGAGTCCGATCGAACGGAAGCGTTTTTCCTGGCATCTGGTTGCTTCTTCCAGGAAGGCTCGCGTCTGTTCCTTACCTGGTGCGGTCTGCCGGGTTTTCTCTTTTTTGCTGCTTCCGGATGATTCTTTTCGACCGGTTTTTTCCGCTTTCAGGGCAAGAGCTTCCAGAACATAACTTCTGAGCAACTTACGGTAAAGGCGAGCAAAAGCGCTTTCGCGGGAGACAAAATCCAGCCCCACTGGATTCCCCGACAGAAACACCAGGAGCCCTTTCTGACCTGGAATCAGATTAAAACTTTTCAAGTAGGATTCCATCTCATTTTCTTTCTGACTGAAGATGTCGCTCATGGCGGAGGTGTTGCTTTTAGTTTCGAGTCTGCAGGCGAGATGGTCTATCATACTCCAGATGGATCCCTGGTCAGCCTCAAAAGATCTTCTGTTTTCCAGGTTGTTATGGACGTGTTCCATCTTATTCCGTCTGATCATCGAAGCCATTACGTTTTCAGAAGCAGCCATCCTCCGTGTCTGGCCGTGCCAGCGGTGCGCCTCCACGCAACTTACCGGGATGGTGGTGGTGGATTTACCGGCGATAAGAATGGTGGTATTGAGCACGCGGTTCTGCTTGGCTCCTTTAAGTTCCTCTCCGTCGAGAAGGAGAACCGGTTTTTCTCCCCTGTTTATGGCTTTAAGCTCAGGCACGGAACCTCCAGGCCCGATCTCGGTCACCTCAAAAACGCCCTGTTCGAGAGCTTCAGAAAGAGTAATGTAATCCGGACTTTCAGGCAGCTGTGATTTAAGCGGGAAAAGGGCCATTTCCTCATGGGTCTGAGGTTCGCAGATTTCCATGCCCAGAAGATAAAGATCAATAATCCTCTCTGTCATTTGTTACCTCCTGATAAATAATTTTTTTAGTGAAAAAAGTCAGCTGTCTGGTTATTCAGACTATGGAGGTATTTTTATCAGGCGGGTTAAAATTCCCATCATCAACCCCCGATTAAAATCTGACTCCTTTATTTATTCGTTCCGGGCGGCGAACCCGGTCTAAAAAATTTCGCCAATTTCTTGCCCTAAAACTTCCGGTGCGACCCCGGCCAGGGTAGCCGCGGCCTGAAGGTCAAGAATTTCCGAGGATACAGCGTAGTGAAGCAGCCGGCGGAATCTCGATGGGTTTTCTTCACCACGGTAATCGACGGGTTCTTTCCAGAGCCAGCCTTTTTCGTTCATCAGTTCCCTGAAGGAGCGAAATCGTCTCTCGGTTACCAGACCCAGGTCCAGCGCGCGCCTCATAATCGCTTGAAGAGAGACGCCATACCTTAATTTTATTTCGGCCAGTTCGCTCAGAGCTATCTTCCGCCCTGCCGGCAGGAAGTACTCCTCGAGCGTGCTGGCTGGAAGCAGGAACGCGGCGGCAAAGCGGTTGTAAATTTTTATCGATTGAGGGGCATTCCCGGGCCCGAAAAGGACATGGGCGAGTTCAGTGGCCGTCTTAAATCTCATCCTGTCAATCACCAGATGCTCGTTTACCGCTATAAATGGTTGCTTTCGGAAAAATCCGCTCAGACTTTCAAAATTTTCCGGTCCTTTCAGCTTGAAGGTCTTTATGCCGTGTTCCTCCAGAAATGCCAGAAGATTGTTGACCGCTCCGGTTCCCAGGTCCCAGCGCTTTCTCAATTCTGAGGCGGCTTTTTCCGCTTCTTCCAGACTGACCGGCCGGGTGGAAATCGGCGGCTGGTAATTTTTTTCCAGCCGCAGGAGTTTCTCCAGCCAGAGGTAATTTTTCATCTTTTCGAAAATGGTGATCTTGAGAGCCACTATCTGTTTTTGCGGCAAGCCCGGCTCTGAACGGAGAAAAACTTCTTCCTCCGCTTCGTTCAGCGGGTCTTGAATGATTTTATCGCGCAGCCTGGAAGCTCTGGAGGAAGGTGCAGGGAGAAAATCCTCTGAGGGGACGGGCGGCACCCTCATGAATGAGATGGTTGATGGCGAAGGTTCGCAGGCTTTTACATAAAATGTTTCCTCTCTCTGAAAATCGGGGGATAATTCCTCAGAGTCATCCTCGAGGTCGATCTCATCGGGAAGTTCCTCGGGGAAATCAGGCGGAGGAGGGATCTCGAGGACCTGGAGGAGGTGCGCGAGAACTTCGGGGGACGGGCTGATCTGCCCCTTTTCATACCGGGCAATAGCCTGGCGGGTGACCATTCCCCCGAGTTTCTGTGCCAGGTCCTCGAGACTCAGGCCGGCCTTTAAACGGGCTGCTCTTAATCGGATGGGGAAGGTCTCGTCCAGCTTAAATTTTTCTCCTGGATTTCCCATATATCCCTTCTTTCAGTTTACAATATAAGCTACTAAATGACATTTGTCAACTAATTTTTAAATTTTTCTAAATTTTTCCCCGAGCCAGGCAGCAGATAAATACCACAGCTGAGACTTCCAGATTCCGCCCCCTTCATAGCTTTATACCTGCTCTGACAATCAATTTTCCGATTTTATGCAACTTATATAAAACTTCCGGCTTTGATAAAAATGGGGTATTAAATGCCAGCTGGGAATGGATGGAGTGATATTCTTGAAATCTCAGGCTTTCTTTTTTAGTGGTTTTTGTCAGGCTGGCCGTTACCGGTATCTGATGATTGACTACGCGCGTAAGGTAATTTAATATAAGCCATAAAGCGGAGATAAAAACCGGTTATGCCAGCATACATCTGCAAATTTGTGACTCCTGATGGACGTACTTTAAAAGAGACTCTTGAGGCTCCCTCAGCTGAAGACTGCCGCCGCCTGCTGGAATCTGAAGGGTTTCTGGTTCTTTCCATCCGCAAAGAAATAAGGATTTCCCGCATTCATATCTTCGGGAAGAAAATAAAGCCGGCGGAATTCATTCTGTTCAACCAGGAGCTTGTGGCTCTGCTGAAGGCTGGTTATCCTGTCCTGAGAAGTCTCGAACTCGTCGAAAAGCGCATTACCAATCCATATCTTCTGGACATCGTGCGCAAAGTAGCTGCGGAAGTCAGGGGAGGCAGGACCCTTTCAGAGGCCTTCCTCCCATTTGAACAGCAATTTTCCAAAGTTTATACAGCTTCACTGATGGCGGGGGAGAGAAGCGGCAACCTGCCCGGTTCCTTAACCAGATATATTCAGTACGCTAAGATAATCGACCAGACGAGAGGTCGCGTGCGCTCAGCCCTTCTCTATCCCACCCTGCTGATCATTTTTTCGGCAGTGCTGATCGGTTTGCTGGTGGGGCTGGTTTTACCGCGGTTTGCCACCTTCTACGCGGATTTTGGAGCCCAGCTTCCGGCCATCACCAGGTTTCTTTTAAAAATGGCCATTTTTATCAGTAATAACATTCTCTGGATTTTTCTCATATTTCTGGTGCTCATCGGAGCTGTTGTTGCTTTTAGAAAGAAAACCTGGTTTGTGGTTTTTAAGGATCGGTTGAAGCTTCGCCTGCCTTTTTCGCGTTTTTTGATCAAGGATTCAGCTGTAGCTCTTTATGCCAGAACGCTCGGTTTGCTTCTCGAGGCGGGGATAAGCCTGCTCCCCTCGGTTCAGGTGGCGGCTTTCTCTGTTCCCAATCGTTTTATCTTCTCGAAGTTGCTGACGGTGCCGGAAAATCTGAAAAACGGGATGAGTCTTTACGATTCGCTGGAGAAAGTTGGCGTTTTCCCGGCTCTGGCTCTGGACCTTATAAGGGTTGGAGAAAATTCCGCCAACCTGCCGGGGATGCTGGCTGAGGTGGCTGATTTTTATGACGAACGCCTGCGTGATAGAATACAGACGATGGTATCGCTGATCGAACCGGTGATTATAATATTCATAGGCCTGGTGGCCGCCGGCATGATTCTTTCGATATACTTGCCAATTTTTAATATCATCAGGATAACCAGATAAAGGCAGGAGGAAAATTTGACCAGGGGTGATCGCAACGGTCTGCTGCTGGCTGAGGAGCTGGAAGCTAAAAAGCTGGCAGAAAAATACCATGTGCCCTACATCGACATGAGCACTGTGGAAGTAGACCGGAAGCTGGTTCAATCGTTTCCGGTTGAATTTCTCTACAAATATAATTTTATTCCCCTGAGCGATACCGGCCGGGTTCTGCAGATAGCCATAGCCGATCCTTCAGACCTGGCGGCCATAGACAGCATAGAAGCATTTGCCGGAAAGAAGGTGGAGGTCTTCGCCGCCAGCAGGAGAGGTGTCCAGGAAGCCCTGCGGAGGAGCGAAGCGGTCACCCAGGTGCTCAAGGAGGCGACCGAGGGTTTCGTCCGGCAGGTAGTGGAAAAGGAGACCGGCGAAGAAGAGGATGTTATTACCATAGAGAAACTGACCGAACAGGACGGTTCGATCATCAAACTGGTCAACACCATCATTTTTACTGCGGTTCAGAAAAGGGCCAGCGACATTCACATTGAGTCAAAAGAAAATTTTGTCAGGGTCAAATACCGGATAGACGGGGTGCTGACCGAAGCGATGGATCCCCTTGACCGGAAATACCAGTCGCTGATCATATCACGTATAAAGATAATGTCCGACCTGGACATTTCTGAACGACGGGTGCCTCAGGACGGTCGGTTTCGCCTGAAAATCAAGGACAAGACGATCGATTTCCGCGTTTCCATCATGCCCTGCATTTACGGAGAGGATGCGGTCATCAGGATACTGGACAAAGAAATGATCACCGAAGCCTTTGCTGAACTCAGGCTAGATCTGCTCGGTTTCTCCGATTATGTGTTGAAAAAATTCCGCCGTTACATCCGTCAACCCTACGGGATGGTGCTGGTAACCGGGCCGACCGGGAGCGGCAAAACCACCACCCTGTACGCGGCACTGACTGAAATCAAATCTCCGGAAGACAAGATAATAACCATCGAAGACCCGGTGGAATATCAGATTGAAGGCATTACTCAGATTCAGGTGAATGAGAAAAAAGGGCTGACATTTGCCCGCGGTCTGAGGTCCATCCTCCGCCACGACCCGGATAAAATTATGGTGGGAGAAATACGCGACCCGGAAACGGCCCAGATTGCCATCCAGTCTGCCCTCACCGGTCATCTGGTCTTTACCACGGTTCATGCCAACAACGTGTTTGACGTCATCGGGCGTTTTCTGCACATGCAGGTTGACCCCTACAGTTTTATTTCCGCTCTCAACTGCATTCTGGCGCAGAGGCTGGTCAGGGTCCTGTGCCCGAAATGCAAGGTGCCCGTTCAGTACGACGAATCCACCCTGGAGCTTTCAGGTCTGGACCCGCAGAAATACCGGGAGGTGGTGTTTTACGAGCCGAGAGGTTGTCCTGAATGTCACGGGACCGGTTACAAAGGAAGAACGGCCATAGCCGAACTGCTGGAGCTTTCCGACAACATCCGGGAGATGATCCTTGCCCGGAAACCTCTTTCTGAGGTTAAAAAAGCGGCCCAGGGTGAGGGAATGATTCCGTTGAGGCAGGCCGGGCTGGAAAAGGTGCTCGCCGGGATCACCAGCCTGAAAGAATTGAACAAAGTGACCTTTGTAGAGTAAACCGATGGGAATTGTAGATAAAATCAGGCGTTTTTTTCTCGAGCAGCCGCGGGCTTCTGTGGTTTTTCAGATTTCGCCATCATATCTGGTGGCGCTGAAGGTTGGGTCTGAAAGGGACGCTGTTTCAAATTTTGTCTATCATCCATTACCTCCGGGTGTGGTCGAAGCGGGTCTTTTTCAGAAGAATGTCCTTCAGCCCGAAGGGTTGCTCAGCCTGATTGATAAATCTTTGAAGGAGCTCAAGCCGGAAGGCGATTCAGTCGCGGTTGTCCTTCCTGAAATGAGTTCTCGGGTGTTAATCCTGCTGCTTGAGAATTCTGGTATGTCGGCAGCAGAACAGCAGAAGTTCGTCGAATGGAGACTTGGAAGCCAGCTGTCGCGCACGATCAATGAGGTGCGTTATTCGTACCAGGCCTTTAACTCCGGCCGGCAACGACGTCTGCTGGTGCTCTGCACCAGCGAGCATGTGGCGGAGGAGTATGAGAAATTGTTTCTGGAGCCCGGATTGAAACCGGGAAAGCTAATTATTCCTTCAATGGCTGTGCTCAACCTGGTCATGAGGTCGGGCCCGGTCGCTGAAGAATTTTTGCTGGCGGATGTTGATGCTGATTATCTGAGTCTGGTGGCGCTGGAAGCGGGTTCTCCCTATCTTTACCGGCAGAAGCAGATCTGGTCCGGGTATGAGAAAGGAAAGACTGGCGTCCTGAAAGAGATAGAGAACACAATTCAATTCATGGAAGACCGCAACCGTAAAAAGCCGGGATTGATCTACATGCGGTCGACTTTTGATGATTCTCTGCGACTGGCGGAAGAAATTGAAAAATTAACCGGCGTTAAGGTAGAAGAAGTAAGGTCAGGACAGAAGTTTCTTGGGCCGCTGCTCGGAGGAATTTGATGGCAATCAGGCAGAGAACAAACGGCTGGAATCTGACTATCAACCTCGCACGAAATCCCCTGCGCAACCGGCGTCTATATCACTTTCTCTCGCTGGTGCTGGTATCAATAGCTGCTGCCGCGCTGCTGATACTGGTCTTCATTAACCTGAAGAGCCTGGCTGAATTCGGAAAACTTAAGGAATCGAACCGGCAACTGACTGAAAAGAAGGCCAGCCTTCAGGCTGAAAGCCAGCGTCTCGGCCGCGAGGTGGAAAACTTCAACCGGCGATATAAAGATGCGGTTGAGGAAATTAACGCTTTGCTTGTCCGAAAAGCCGTTTCCTGGGTGGCTCTTTTCAGCCGGCTGGAAGAAGCCCTGCCGTCTTCCTGCTATCTGCTGGCGCTGAATCCTCCTTCATCGCTGGAAAGCGGAGAATTCAGGGTGAGGGTGGCCATGAACAGCCGTGAAGAGCTCGGTCAGCTCCTTAAAAATTTTCAGCGCAAGAATTTTCGGGACATTAAGGTTCTTAACGAACTCTATCAGGAAGGAAAATATCAGGTGGAGATGGTTTTCCGCGATGCCCGGATTAACTGAGTTTTTGAGTCCTGAGGAAAGTAAAAGGCTTGTCCGGCTCGGTCTGCTTGCCGGCTTGCTTGTTTTACTGACGGCAGTTTCTCTGTTTTTCTGGAGTTACAGACTGAATGGTCTGAGGTTTGAAGCCAGCCGTCTGAGGGATGAAGCGGAAAAGATAATATCCCGTAACGGTCAGATTCGCCAGGAATATCAGAGCTGGGTGGAAACGCAAAAAGATCTGGAAGAAATGGAAAAGACAGCCTTTTATCAGGCCGCTGATGGTCTGGAAGCATTCCGGCAGGACCTGAAAACTATTTTCCAGCAATCAGGACTTCCGCAGCCGCCGATCAGCTACCAGTATGAAAGTGCCGAGAAAAAGCAATTTAAGAGGCTGGCCGCTTCTTTCGCCCTGAGTCTCTCTTACCCTGCGCTCAAGAAATTTCTCTACCGGGTTGAGAGCTGGCCGCGGTTGCTGCTGGTAGATCAGATAAATTTTCAGAAAATAGATAATTTTTCGGGAATGCTGGAAGTCAGAATTACCGTTTCAGGTTATTATCATGAAAAAAATTTATAACGGACCGGGAGCGCCTGAAGGCAGGGGGAAATTTCCGGGCCTTCTGCTGTTATTGTCTTTCTTTTTCTTTTGTTTCCTGTGGATTGTTCCGGAAGTCAGCGCGGCGGGGGAAAACCCCGGGAAAGAAAAACAGACTGAAAAAACTTCATTTATTAAGAAGGAAGTTCTGAACTATATAACTCCGGAAATGGCTTCAGTCAAACGCGACCTTTTCCGTCCGGCTGCAGATGCTGCGGCCAAAAGAGAGATCAGAGTGGTCCGTCCGGTTGAGCCTGTTTCTGAAGTCACCGGAGTTTCTTCCATACTGGACAGTTTGAACCTGAGTTGTCCTGGTCTTGTTCAGTCCGGCAACAAAAGGATGGCTCTGATAGTAGTCGACGGACAGCCGATAACCCTGGCCGAAGGAGAAGAGTTGCTTCCCGGGATCAAACTGGTCTCCATTTCCGCCGATGAAATAATTTTCAGAGACGATCGGGGAAATCAAAGAAAGGTAAGAATAAGGGAGAGATAAGATGATAAAAAACTCGAGGGCAAAGAAAGGATTGATTCTGTCCCTTTTTATTCTGCTGATGACGGGATTTATTTCCTGTGTCAGCTTCAGCCCTGCATACAAACTGGGAAACAGGGCGGAGATGAACAAAGATTATGACCGGGCTATTAAATATTACGAGCAGGCCCTGATCGAAAACCCCAACGAAAAGGTATACCGTCTGGCGCTCTTCAGGGTAAAAGCTGCGGCTGCCCTGAGTTCGCTGGAAAAAGCGCGGCAGCTTCTGAGTGAGGGCAAAAAAGAAGAGGCGCTGGAAGCTTATAAAAAGGCGCTGAGTTATGATCCGGGCAACCGATTTATCGTAGATGAATACCGCCGGGTGGCCGGTGTGAAACCTGCGGTGGAAGAGAAACCGAAGGAAGTGGTCATCGAACATCCGGTAAAATTGAAGGCAGCGGGAGAAAAGCTTAAACTTCGTTTTACCGACGCTTCTTTGAAAGCTATCTTTCAATCGATCGGACGTTTTACCGGTGTCAGCTTCCTGTTTGACGAGCAGTATCGCGACCTTCCTGTGACCATAGACCTTACTGATATGACTCTGGAGCAGGCGCTGAATGCTCTCTGTCTCACCGGGAGATGTTTTTACAGGGTAATTGATGAGAGGACGGTCATTATTGTGCCCGATAATCCGACCAAGAGGAATCAGTATGAGGTCAATGCCATAAAAACCATTTATCTGTCTAACATCAACGCTCAGGATGTGCAGAATCAATTGACGGCGATATTAAGGACACAGTACAAGGCTCCGACCATAATCGTGGATAAAACCAGAAATTCGCTGACCATCAGGGATAACCCTCGAATTGTAGCTCTGGCCGAAAAGATGCTCCGCAGCTGGGATAAACCGAGAGGCGAAGTCATAATTGACCTGGAAATCATGGAGGTTTCCCGGCAGAAGCTGCAGACGCTGGGGACCCAGTTCGGTCAGAGTTACCTCGGACTGAGATACAGCGGAGCCGAGATGCCAGAAACAGGATGGTTGCCGCTTGAGGGAATTAATTTTTCTCTGGCTGGCAATTATCAGATAACCCTGCCCTCAGTATTGCTGCAGTTCCTGGAAACGGATACGGACACCAAGATTATCGCCCAGCCCAGGTTAAGAGGCGTTGATTCCGAGCAGATAAATTATCTGGTGGGTCAAAAAGTTCCGATTCCTCAGACAACTTTTACTCCGATCGCTGCCGGCGGCGTGAGCCAGCAGCCGATAGTCTCTTACACCTATCAGGATGTGGGAATTGAGGTTAACATTAAACCCCGCATCCACAAGGAGAACGAGGTAACGCTCGAGCTCGAGATTAAAATTACTTCGATCGGCGGAAAAGGAATCGCGGACATACCGATCATTTCCACCAGGGAAGTAAAAAATGTTATCAGACTCAGAGATGGCGAGACCAACCTGCTGGCCGGGCTGCTCAGAGATGAAGAAAGAAAATCGCTTAAGGGCATTGCCGGGCTGAAAAGTTTGCCCGTTCTGGGGAATCTTTTTTCCAGCACGGACCGAACGGTAGAGCAGACGGACGTCATACTGACCATCACTCCTCACATCATAAGGACGATGCCGGTAACTGATGAAGACGGGCGACCGCTGTGGATTGATAGCGAGTCTATAGCTTTCAGCACCGACAGGTCTGCTGTTCAGGAAGAAATTGCCGTCAGCGAAGAAGAGCTGACTCCCGAAGCTATGGCTGAAGCCATAACCGGGATGAACGCGGTTACTTTTGCTCCCGACAGGCTGGATGTTCCGGTCAAAAATACGTTCAATGTGAACCTGATTCTAAACGCTCAATCCGATATTACCTCCATCGCCCTGAATCTCAGTTTTGACCCGTCGAGGCTGCGCCTGAGGGAGATTCAGCCGGGAGACCTGGTAGCCCAGCTCGGCGGAAGAGGTTCTTTCCTGCAGAATATCAACGCCGCCAGCGGAATTGCCGTGGTCGGCTTCTCTTCAACGTCGCCTGCGACCGGGGTAAAGTCCGGTAACCTGGCTGTCCTGGTGTTTGAAGCTCTGACCCCCGGCGAAGCGAGGGTGACGATTTCTTCCAGTCAGGCTCTGGGGGTTCAGGGAAGACCTGTTGGTCTTAGCGGTGGCCAGCTGGAAGTTGTGATTCGTTAAAGAGGCTTGCTGTATAAAATATTTTAAAAGGCTAATAGAAGCTTTGCTCTCCGGGCGTTAATGCGGGAACTCTTTTCATACGATAAGAGCTCCAGCCAATAATACGGGATTTATTCTCTGAATTTTTCCTCACCCCGAAAGGGAAACTGAACGGACAGGAGACGAAGGCGATCGTTTATTATAAGAAAGGCAGTTGAATGTGATAAAATTCTTCCCGGCTCAGAAATATGGTGGTTAAGAACAAGAGAGACGGTCATGTCCGCAGTCAGAGTAAAGATTAAATTCTTTGCCTACTTCCGCGAAATATTTGACGCCAGGGAGAAGGAACTGGCGGTGGAAAAGGGCACTACCCTGAAAAATGTTTTGAACAGTGTGATTGAGACGGAGCAGCAGCGGGAAGAGTTGTTTCAAGGTGAGCAGCTAAAACCCCAGGTGGTGATTATGCTCAACGGTTCGGTTGTGCCGGCCGAAGCTCTGAACTCCCGCCGGCTCGAAGACCATTCGGTCCTGGCCATCTTTCCGATGATGGGCGGAGGCTGAGCCTGTTTACTGAATGTGCCCGATACTCTTCAGGATGAGAAAAGCCAGGCTAAAGATAAGGGCCAGGGGCCAGCCAACGCTTAGAACATAATACCAGGGGCCGACCTTTCCCGTTTCTTCCAGTGTCAGGCGCTTATAATCCTGAACATACTTGAAGATCCTGATTCGCCACAGGAAATAATTTATTTTTACTCCTCGTTTTGAAATATAATCTGTTATGAAGACGGCAGCAACAATGCCAGCCGCTACGCCGATAAAAGCAAGGATTACAAGAATATACATCGTTTAAATTTCCACAGACTTTATGAGCCAGATAGCTGGTTTAATTTTATGAAAGTTAGAAGTTCATTTCAAAGCAGATTGCGAACGCAGGATGGATATCTGGCGGTTAGGGCAGCCTTTTCAGGCCCTGACGAATCTCGAAAAGTTTCTCTTCCTATTCCAGGTCCGATAAATGCGGTCCGAAAAGCTCCCGAGGACTGAGAATTGAGGCCGGTTTCAGGTTAACGCGACTTGTGGTTCCTGGTCGCCGCCAGACACACTGGCTAAACTTGATGCCGGGTCTTAATCTAAGAAAAAATATCTTGACATGTTTTGATATTTTTAAAAAATATGAATCTTTAATGGTTTGTCCGGGTGAGAAAGTTCTGCCAATAATCAGGATCAATCCCGCTCATTGAATTTGATATCGGTGGAGGGATAATGAAAAAACAATTCAAATCAGCTTGCGCAGTCCTGATTCTATCCCTGGTTTTCTTAACGATTTCGGTTCTGGGTCAGGGAAAACTTGAGGACTATCAGAGAGCCTGGAGCCTCAGGGAAAAGTATGAAAGTCTTGTCTATAACCTGCCGGAGGCACCGGTCTGGATTGAGAAGACGCCCCGTTTCTGGTACCGCAAGACAGTTAAGGGTGGCCATGAATTCATCCTGGTGGACGCAGAAAAACTGACCAAAGCGCCCGCTTTTGACCATGAGAGACTGGCCGCCGCTCTCAATAAAGAAACAGGAGAGAAGTTTACCGCTGTCACCCTGCCTTTCAGGTCAATCAGGTTTGTCGAGGATGGGAAATTCTTAGAGTTTGAGTTCCATGATTCCGTCTGGCGCTGCGACCTGACAAGTTACGAGCTCAAGAAGACCGGCCCGGCCCGGATGCGCCCCGGACAGCGGGACGGCTGGCAGGACTTGAGCGGTCTGCCGGCTCAGGCCGCTTCCGCTGAGAGCAAGGCTTCGCCTGACAGAAAATGGGAAGCTTTTATCCGCAATTACAACGTCTGGCTGCGTTCGGCGGAGACCAGAGAAGAATTTCCTCTGAGCTATGACGGGAGCGAGGGAAATTACTACACCTATCAATCGCTGCTCTGGTCCCCCGATTCTAAGAAACTGGTGGCGGTGCGTCTTCGTCCTGGTTTCCGCCGCCTGGTCCATTATGTGGAATCTTCACCGGCCGACCAGCTCCAGCCGAAATATTTTTCCATCGGTTATACCAAGCCAGGCGACCCGCTTCCGGTGCCGCAACCGGTGCTTTTCCTGGTGGAGCAAAAGAAGCAGCTCAATATCGATAATTCCCTTTTTCCCAATCCCTACAATCTGAGCGAATTTTCCTGGCGAAAAGACAGTCGGGCTTTCACCTTTGAGTACAATCAACGCGGACATCAGGTCTACCGGGTGATTGAGGTCGAAGCCCTGACCGGCAAGCCCAGAGTTGTCATCAACGAGGAGAGCCCGACTTTCTTCTGTTATTCCAGCAAAAAATATCGATATGATGTGGCTGACGGAAAGGAAATAATCTGGATGTCTGAACGAGACGGCTGGAATCATCTTTATCTTTACGATGGTCAGACCGGCCAGGTTAAAAATCAGATTACCAGAGGCGAATGGGTGGTGCGCAGTGTCCTTCGGGTTGACGAAGAACGGCGACAGATATGGTTTCTGGGAAGCGGCATGTATCCAGGAAAGGACCCTTATTTTCTTCATCTCTACCGTGTAAATTTTGACGGGAGCGGTCTTGAGGCTTTTACCGAAGCTGACGCCAATCATAGGATAGTCCTTTCGCCGGACCTCAAATATTACGTTGACCTTTATTCTCGCGTGGACCTGGCACCTGAAATGAAGCTCCGAAGCACCGGGGACAGGAAAGTTCTTCTGGAGCTGGAGAAAGCCGATATCACTGAGCTTTTGAAAGCCGGATGGAGGGCGCCGGAAGTTTTCTCTGCCAGAGGACGCGACGGCCGCACTGATATCTGGGGCATCATCATCCGGCCATCCAATTTCAGTCCGAAGAAAAAATACCCGGTAATTGAATACATCTACGCCGGACCTCACAGCTCCTTCGTTCCGAAGAGCTTTTTTGCCTGGAATCAGATGATGTCCTTGGCCGAGCTCGGTTTTATTGTGGTGCAGATAGACGGCATGGGCACCAGCAATCGCTCGAAGGCCTTCCATGATGTCTGCTGGAAAAATCTCAAAGACGCCGGTTTCCCCGACCGGATTCTATGGCATAAAGCGGTGGCCGCGAAATATCCTTATTATGATATCAGCCGGATTGGCATTTACGGCACTTCGGCCGGCGGACAGAATGCCATGGCGGCGCTGCTGTTTCATCCGGATTTCTACAGAGTTGGATTTGCGGCTGCCGGTTGTCATGATAACCGCATGGACAAGATCTGGTGGAATGAGCAGTGGATGGGCTGGCCCGTGGGCCCGGAATATGAAGCTTCTTCCAACACGGTTAATGCCCACCGTCTGCGCGGAAAACTTCTGCTGATGGTTCCTGAGCTCGATACCAACGTCGACCCTTCGAGCACTTACCAGGTGGTTAATGCGTTGATTAAAGCCGGCAAAGATTTCGAGCTTTTAGTTGTGCCCGGCGCCAATCACGGTGCGGGCGGAGCGTATGGCGAAAGAAAAAGGAACGACTTTTTTGTCAGGCATCTGCTGGGGGTAAATCCGCCAGACTGGAACAGGCTGGACATAAAGCTGCCCGAACCGCGGCCTTCATTCATGCCCAGAACTCCCGGTGAGGAAATTGAGGAATAGAACGTCTCATAAAGCTGAATTAAGAAGGACAGATTGTTGATTTGAAGGATTTCTTTATCTACTCGCTTACCGTAAATTGAAGATTTCTGGTGGCGCGGGTGCCGGTTTTTTTCTCTGTGGCGTGGATATATAGATAATAATTGCCCGGCAGAAGAGGTTCCGTTCTTATTCTGAGCAGATAGGTCTGCCGTCCGTTTTCCTGTCTGGCTGACACCGGCACGGTGCTGGCTGGAACAACCGGGGCCGCGTTTTCCCCGGCACGAAGGATTATGCAGTTAAACTCCAGGGGACGGCTTTCAAGAGAACGGGAGGCGCAGGTGGTGAGAAGATAGAATTCTTCCGCTCCTGCCTTCAACTTCGAGCCTGCTGGCAGGTATCGGCTTAGGCCGGGCGGGAAAAAGGCTGGAGTGTTTTCAAAAACTGCAATCTGGTCATACACAAGCAGCAACGGTACCCCGAGCACCATTGCTTCCGTCCGGCTTTCGCCCAGAGTGAAATCGGTGCTGCCGAGCGCCGATTTGCCGTTTTCCAGATTCCTGATCACCACCCGGCAGCGGTAACTGCCAGCCGGCACTTCCAGCGGGGACGAAAAATAAACCGAGCCCGCTTCAGCCTCAGGCAGTGAGCTCAACTTTATCTTTTTCCGCTCAAAAGCCTTAATCTGAGATTCTCTGTCAAAAACGATAAAAATGAGCTCGAGTTTATTTCCGGCGAGCTTTTCCATCTCGTCTCTGATTAGCCGTGTCCAGAGAATCAGGTTTTCTTTACCTTTTTCATAGAAAGTAAATCCACCGCTCTTAAGCGGAAGCGGTTCCTGCAGTAAAGGCTTCTCGCTCAGGCAGAGGTCTATGAGATGAAGCTGTTTTTCCACCGCCGACAGTTCGTTAAAAGGTCTGGGGTTGAAATAGCCTTTCTGAGCGTAGACTTTAACCCTGGGTCGGTTAACCTTCACCTTGATTTCATGATACTGTCCGTCCCATTTTTCATCCACGTAATAACCGAGGACATAATAACAGCCGGTAATCTGCTGAACTTCCTGCATTCCTTTACTGTAATTGTGGATGTTGCCGAAATATTTTCCACCGGAATAATCAGCCATCCTGCCCATAGTCAGTATGCCGGTTAATCTTATATCCTGATTTATTCTGGCCGCGCTGTCTTCTGTGTCGAAGGCATACACCACCAGGTTGGCGTGGCTGATAGCTTTCTGCATATCTTCGAGATAATGCTGTAGCTGAGTCTGTCCCCAGTCATGTCTCCAGTTTCTCTCGCCCTGTCCCTGGGTCTGAATTCCATAGAACAGAGAATACGGGATGCCGGCGGAAAAAAGGAGAAGATGTTTGATACCCGGAATGTAGCTCAGAGCCCTGGACAGCCTGGTCATTTCTTTCAGGAAGGTCAGGGCCTGAACCCGGCTTTCTGATGTCATAAAAGCTCTTTTCATTTCATCGGAGACGTTTGGCAGGTCCATGATCGGGTCTTTTTCGGAACCAGACCAGATGCCGGCGCCCACGGCTCCCCGCTCGCTGACGTCGATCGGGTTTTCGTCGTTGGCCTGCCTCCAGTAGCGCAGTTCCAGGTTTTCCACGCTGCTCTGATAGTTCTTGAGACCGATGGATTCAACAAATCTGCGAATTTTCTGGTGATCTCTCGTCAGGTATTCTCTTACCGCCAGGCCGCCTTCCAGGGAGTAGGTGATGACGCCGACCTCGTCTGTCGGCTGGCTTATTCTGTCGAGAAAATGAAGCGCGGCTTCGCGGGCGGCCCTGAGTCCCTTCGGGTTGTTGTAAACAAAATCAAAAAGCAGGAAGAATTTGCGGCTGGCAATTTCCTGAGTTTCGGCAGAAGCGGGGGAGACGCCCTCCTGCTTTTCCTGTGGCAGAAGGAATGAATGGAGGTGTCTTTCAAATTCGGTGATAGTTTTTCTCTGCCCGTTATCATAAACTTCAAAATCGCTCTTCCCCAGGTCGGTCACCGGATGTCCCTTGCTGTCGGTCACATAAACCTGGATTAATTTCAGTGTTACCAATATTTCGTGTTTTGGCCTGAATTGAATGGTTTCTTCCTGGGCCAGCAATGAAATCGCAGGATTAAATAAAAGCAACATGAGCAGGACAGCAGAAATGGAATCAAACGCTTTTATATACCGGGTTCTCATGTCAGATAGCCATATGCGCCGCCGGCCTCACTTTAATGAGACTCATTCTTATTATAATCCCGATTTGCCTCTAAATCACTGAAATTGTTGTTTACGCATACATCCACTGAAGATCGACAGCCGGAGAACCTGGACCCCGATGGAGTTTGTCGTTTTGAAAGATGTGCTTGACTTATTGAGATGCCTTTCTTATCATGACATGGGGTTTGAAATTAATAAATTTTCTTATCCCGGAATTTTTTCAAAGGAAAGGAGCATGAAGAGAGTTTTTCTGTTGATGGTCTTTTTGTGTTTTTGGGTAGGTTCTGCCGGTCTAGCTCAGGTGGTGACCCCGGTTCAGAAAAAAGACGAAAGGATAAAAAAACTGGACATTGTTGAACCGACGGCTATTTCCCTGAACAAAAGCCATGTTTATTTGTTCTTGAGAACTCAGGGGCAGAATACCTATAAAGAAGGTTACCAGCTTAAAGCCACTGTCATCCCTGATAATGCCACCAGCAAGGCGGTTATCTGGGAATCGAGTGACCCGAATGTGGTGACGGTGGACAATAACGGAAACCTGATCCCGGTCAAGCACGGTCAGGCCGTAATTACCGCTACCACAAAGGCAAACGGATTAAAGGCCCGCTGTGAGGTCAGGGTTGAATACCCCAATTTTCCTTTCGGTAACAGCTTCAGCAATCTGGCCAATTCAGGGTATATGGCTGTGCAGAATGACTGGATATATTTTGCCAATCCGTCAGCTAATATGGCCCTTTATAAAATGAAGCTGGATGGGAGCGGCAGGCAGAGGCTCAACTCTGCCGTTACCTCTTATATTAATGTCTCCGGCGGGAAAATATTTTATCTGGATAGGGATTATTATGTTGAATCCGTTGACATCTACGGTGAAAACGCCCGCAATCTGACACCCAATACTCGTTCGGGAGATGTTCTATTAGCATATGAAAGGGTGTATTATCGCTCTCTTAATTCCGACGGAGGTTTTGCGATTTACCACTTTAACTTTGAAGGGCAGGATAAAAAGATTATCGATTGGAGCTCAAGAGCTAACCTTTATAAATTTTATGGCGACGGTAACTGGTTTATATATTCCATGATGGGAAATTTCAGTATAGCTTTTAAGAAAAACAGCCAGGATATGTCGGCATCTGCTTCGTTAAACAGCAAAGCTAGAATCTTTATTCCTTATGCCCTGATAATGTCGGGAATTGGCGGTCCGGCGGCCATTCCGACCGATGTCTACCTGATTGATGAGACAGAAGATTCCATAAAAAGAGTTGGAGCTTTAAGCGACTGGCCAAAATTAAAGATTGATACACTGTACAAGAATTACAATCAATCGATGAAAATTAACGCGCTGGCGCTGGAGGAAGGATGGCTATTTTACACGACCGAAACTATTTTGAACAAAATGCGCACGGACGGAACGCAGAATCAGGTGGTAATCACCAATTTGCCTGCGGGTCAGCATTACATCTTTCCGGTAAGGACCGGCAGCTCGCCCGATGATCTGTGGATTTATGTTTACACAAAGGACGGGCAGGGAAAATTTAATCTGATAAAAGTTCGTCATAACGGAATGGACCGGACACTCATCAATTGAAGAATTCTCGAACTTCTTTTGACCCCGGCCAAAATAAGGAATAGAATAATAGTCTGAATTATTGAATAACCAGGACCGGAATTATTTCTTTTAGAAATGCCACGGGATAATCCTCTCAACCAAAAAGTTCTCGGTCTGTTTGAAGATTCATTGGCTGCTCTTTCATCCCGGACAGGGAAAAACGAACCGGAGCTGGCAGAGAAAATTGTTCAAACGGCAAGCCATTTGATTTCTTCCGGGAATGCCGACCGTCTGGATCCGGCTCTTGTCCGGAAGTATCTGGTTGAAACTTCCAGGTCATCTTTTCTGCAAAATCTCAGCTATCCCGCGGGATGCTGGCTCTGGGCTGAAACCTGTTTTTCTTTTATCCAGCAATCCGGCTACAGTTTACTCAACCTTTTTGAAGATAGAGTCAGGGAAGATCCGGAAAGGATTCTTTTTGTAGATCTCTCGGACGGGCAGGCCACTCGCTGGACCTATTCTGAAATAGCCGGTTATCTCAAGCTTCTGGCTGGAAGTTTTTATGTTTTCTCTGAAAAAAGGGAACCGAGAGTTGCCATTTTCAGCGAAAACCATCTTGATACCGCCTGTGTGGACCTGGCCTGCCTTTTCTACAACGTTCTGGTTTCGCCACTGAACCCGGCCTTCAATCTTGACAACCTTGAGATGATCTTCAACCGATTGCAGTTCAACATAGCGGTGACTGATTCCCCGGAAAGAATAAAGTTGCTTCTGGCTCTGAAGAAAAAAACCGGACTGGACTTTGAAATCCTGTCCACCAGAAGATTTGATATTCCAGGTGGTCAGATTTCTCTGCTGGGAGAAAGGATCAGAAGCGTCAACCCGGGGGCTGCTGAAAGGATACTGTCCAGAAGGCGGATAAAACCGCTCGAAGAGGTCTGCACCGTTATGTTCACCTCTGGCAGCACGGGTCAGCCGAAAGGAGTTTCTTTTTCAGAATATAATCTGATATCCAAACGATTTGCCCGGGCTGCAGCCCTGCCCTCGGTCGGGCAGGATGAGGTGCTGCTGGCTTTTCTTCCGCTCTACCATACCTTCGGAAGATATTTCGAACTGCTCGGTTCGATTTTCTGGAGGGGGACGTATGTTTTTACCGGCAACCCATCGGTAGAGACCCTGTTAAGCTTTTTTCCGAAGATTAATCCGACAGGATTGGTCAGCGTACCGGTTCGCTGGTTGCAAATTTATGAAAGATGTCTGGACGAACTCAAAAAACAGTCTCCGGATAAGGATCCGGCAGAGATTATCAGATCCATAACAGGATCGCGTTTGCGCTGGGGCATTTCTGCTGCCGGTTATCTTGACCCCCGGGTGTTTCATTTCTTTGAAAAGCACGGAGTAATGCTGGTCAGCGGATTTGGTCTGACTGAAGCCACGGGCGGATTGACCATGACTCCGCCTGGCGCTTATGTGGACAATACCCAGGGGCTTCCGCTGCCTGGCGTGGAATTAAAGCTCAGTTCTGAAGGAGAACTTCTGGCCAGAGGACATTACATCGCTCGTTATCTTGAAGAAAAGGGACCGGGGGATAAAATTCCTTTCCCGGGAAATGGAAAAGACGACTACTGGCTCAGGACTGGAGATATCTTCCGAATACTACCCAATGGATATTATCAAATAGTTGATCGTATCAAAGACATATACAAAAACAATCGCGGTCAGACCATCGCTCCCCGGAAAGTTGAAGATAATTTTAAGTCTGTCCCCGGCATTAAAAGCACTTTTTTGGTTGGTGACGGGCGTCCCTACAACGTTTTGCTGATTGTTCCGGACGAGAAAAGCTATGCTGAGTTGAACAACGCGCTTGGTAAGGAAGGGGTGGAACAATATTATAAACGAATCATAGAGGCAGCCAATCTGGAGCTGGCACCATATGAACGTATTATAAATTTTGCTCTTCTCGACCGAGATTTCAGTCGTGAGCGGGGGGAGCTGACAGCCAAAGGCTCTTATAATCGCAAGACAATTGTGTCCAATTTTTCTGAGCTGATAGAAAGCCTTTATAAAAAGAATTATCTGGAAATTGAAGCCGGAGATTTCCGCTTGAAAATTCCTTTCTGGTTAATCCGCGACACAGGAGTGCTCGAAAGCGATTTCAGGTTTGAGGATGGGAAACTGATGGACCAGGGGCGGGGACTAACCCTTGAGATAAAACCTGCGCAGCAGAGGGGAAATTATCGGGTGGGAGACCTGGTTTATGAGGTAATCGATGGGCAGATTGACCTCGGACTTTTTGCCCGTCAGCCTTTTCTGTGGTGCGGAAACCGGAGCCTGGTCGAATTCCTTCCGGTTAAAGAAGGCTGGGATACGCCCCATCCGAACATATCCTTAAAGATCAAGCTGCCGGTGGAAGAAGAATTAAGAAGGACCCGCCGAATAACTGTGCCGCGGAATGTAACCGACGCTTCTCTTATTCGAATACATCAGTTGATCAGCAGGGTTTATTTTGGTGCAGAAGAGGAAATTCCAGAAGCTTTAAATCAACTGGAAAAGTTGTTTTATGAGTCAGAAAGTCTGAGGATTGCCACCATTCTGCGCAACAGGCTGGAAACGATGGCCGGTCACCCGCAGGAGAAAGTGCGCTGCTGGGCCTATCGGCTGTTAATTCTGGATAACCTTCTGCCCGGATACAGTCCGGCCCTGGAAAGATTTGTTGAATCAGGAAAGACTTTTCTCAACAGGGAGTCGATCGAAGAGATTACCTCTTCGGTGTTAGAAAGCGGCCGGTTCGAAGCGCTCAGGAAAAGAATGGCCGGATACAGAACCACACTTAAATGGCCAGCTTCCCCGGCTACCATCATCCAGTTCCAACAATTGTTTCAGTTGTTGTCGGATTTTGCCCGGATGCATCCTGAATTCACCAGCAGGGTGGCGGCTGAACTGGCCAGCTGGGCTCTGTTGAGAGAAGACCGGGCGCTGGCGGCCGAAGCCGGGCGCATTCTGAGAGAGCTCTATCTTGTCAACAGGTTGAAAATAAAACTGAAGGTTCCGGAAGACTACCAGAATCAGCTGGCTGGAAACATCCGGTTTTCAGGCGAGTTTTCGGATGGCGAAAAGGCCAGAATAGTAAAAACTCTAAGCGACCCGACCTTTCTTCTGGAAAGCATCAGTTTCGGTTATGATTACCCGCAAATCACCGCTGAAACTCTTGCTTCCAGCCAGATCAGAGTTTCGCAGGTCAGTTCGATCTATCCGGGACTTCATCTCAGGGTGTGTGTTAATACCAGGGCTGGAGAGCATTTTGACCTGCGGTTGGAGCTTTTTAGCGGCCGATGGCGCGCTGACATTCAGGAGAAAATATACTGGTATCTGGTGCTCTCCGAGCATTATGAGTGTCCGGGCCTTCTGCCGCGCCTGGCCAGCTGGCGGCCGGACCTCAGGGCGGTCAGTTACAGGTTCGTAAGCCGGCTGAGTGTGGAAGAGCGAATCAGGGACTTCGCCACCAGTTATTACTATCCGCAGTCAGCCATCAGCCCTCTGGAATGGCGGATGCTTTACGTCCGGGCGATTTCTCTTATCTTTAGGGCGGCTGCGGCTACGGGTTTTAGGCTGATTCCGGGTGAGGCTCTGCCTGAAAATATCACGGTTGATTCGCCCGGCCCGATGTTTATCTCCTCAGGAAACATCAGATTCTGCAGCAAAAAACTCGAGCTGATTAAATCGATCATCGAGAATTTTTATCTAAAAGTGGCAGCTGCATATCCCTGGGCTGAAAAGATACTGGACCCGACCTGGATTTTTGATGCTTGCTTTGAAATCTGGGACGAAAAACAGGCTGTGGATTTTCTTGCCCAGCTTCAGAAAGAACTGGAAACAGAAGATTTTGAGGTCGAATGGTTTGGTTCCTTAAAACAACAGCTGGGGATTTATCTCAGCGAAATACGAAAAGATCCCGTTTTGCCGGTTTCCGTGTTGCGGGCCATAAGGCGTTATAAGGAATGGGAGTTAAGCAGAGCCGGGGTAAGAGAAGAAGAAAAAGAAAAAAAGGTTCTGGAGCTTATAAACGAATATGAAATACAGAACAGACCGGAATGGATCCGGTTCTATTTTTACCGCCATACATATTTTTCTTCCCTCCCGGCCGAAGCCACCAGAGCATTTGAAAAATTGCTGACCAGAATGAAGGAAAAGCCTGATAAGAGGCCCGTGCAGTTTATTGAGCTTTCGGAACTCCAATCATTTCTGAAAAAGAAAATAGATCTTCAGGTTTTCAGCCGGATGGTATTTCCGCTGAGTTCTCAGGTAAAAGAGCCCGGTTTTATTAAAAGCGGGGACTTCGGGCAGGAAAGGATAGTGATCAAATCTGTAATCAGCGATCACCAGGGAAATCAGTTCACCTTCCGCCAGACTTATGATCCCTCAGAGATCGGGCAGCTTTATCGGCTGTTTTTGCGGGCAAACTATCCCAGGGTTATTTCCCAGACAAATCAAAACATGGTTCTGATCGATGCCGAGGGAATTCTGGCCGGCGGTATCTCATACAGAAATCTTTCGAATCAGGTTGTATATATTGAGGGAATTGTGGTCTCGGAAAATTACAGAAACAGAGGTCTGGGGAAAGCGATGCTGAGGGACTTCATCGGCCGGATGACCGGCTTCAGCGTGAAAATGATAATGACGCATTATCTGATACCTTTTTTCTTCATGAAGGAAGGGTTTGCTCTTGATAAGCGCTGGGGGGCGCTGGTTAAAGTTATTTAGGCGGCAGCAATCAGCAGGCTCAGACCAGAGGCTAAGTCGCAGAAGGAGCCGCTTTAATAGAAACCGTACTGCCTTGATTTTTCGGATTTGATGCAGATTGCGGATCGAAGGCTCAGGCGATTGAAAATCGCTATAGTTTAATACAGTTTGTTACCGCGGTTGTCGATGATTATAAAGGCCGGGAGATCTTTAACCACAATCTTTCTGACCGCCTCCATCCCCAGGTCCTCAAAATCGAGCAGTTCGCTGGAAACTATATGCTCCTTAGCAATAACAGCCGCCGCTCCTCCGATCGTCCCGAGATAAAATCCGCCGTAGCGCCGGCAGGCTTCGACTACTTTTTCCGAACGGTTTCCCTTGCCCAGCATTATCCTGGAAGCTCCGGCTTTCATCAAGTCCTCAACATAATTGTCCATTCTCTGAGCGGAAGTAGGTCCGAAGCTTCCGGTGGGCAGACCGGGAGGTGTTTTGGCCGGTCCGGCATAGTAGATGGGATGGTTCCTGAAGTATTCAGGCAGAGGTTGCCCGCGGTCGAGCATTTTCTTAAGTCTTAGATGGGCGGCATCACGCGCGACGATCAGGGTGCCTGAAAGTTTAAGACGCGAACCGACCGGGTATCTGGAAAGCTCGGCGATAAGATTGTCGACTGGTTGATCCAGGTTGATGGTCGGAACGTCTTCGAGTTTCAATCCGTCTATTTTCTTCAAAAAGCGAGCTGGATTCTTTTCCAGAGCTTCCACAAAAATCCCATGCCTGGTTATCTTTGCTTTGAGGTTTCGGTCAGCGTTGCAGCTGACACCGATGCCCACCGGTAGTGAACCACCATGCCTGGGCAATCTTATTACTCTGGCTTCCAGCGCCAGTGCCACTCCGCCGAACTGAGCTCCGAGGCCTGTTTCCCTGGCTATCCGGAGAACTTTCTTTTCCCACTCCAGGTCTCTGTAGCCGTGAGGCAGACCGGTCGGGCTGGTAATCATGTTATCCAGGAAGCCGGCTGAAGCTAACTTTACAGTCTTAACGGTCATTTCCGGCGAAAGACCGCCGATAACCACGGCTATGCGGTACGGAGGGCAGGCGGCCACGCCGATCGCTTTGATTTTTTCTCTGAGAAAATCTGTCAGAGTTTCTTCGTCGCGGAGTAGAGATTTGTTTTCCTGGTAGAGGGCAGTTTTGTTGGAAGAGCCTCCGCCTTTGGCCATAATGTAGAATCGGTATTCGCTTCCGGGAACGCCGAAAATTTCAATTTGAGCTGGCAGGTTATGGCCGCTGTTTTTTTCTTCGAACATCGACAGAGGAATATTCTGCGAGGCTCTGAGGTAGTGTCGGGTATAAGCTTCATAAACGCCTCGGCTTAGATATCGGGCGTCGTCGACTCCGGTCAGAACATTTTCCCCTTTGAAGCCGATGATGCTGGCGGTGCCGGTATCCTGACAGAGCGGAAGCAATCCTTCGGCTGAGATTATCGCGTTCTTTATGAGCATAGCGGCTACGAAGCGGTCGTTATCCGAGGCCTCGGGGTCGTCGAGAATCGAAGCGAGATTTTCCAGATGGCTGGCCCGGAAATAAAAGTTGACCAGGGTCAGCGCTTCCCGGGCGAGAAGTCTCAGGGCTTCCGGCTTGATTTCCAGAAACTTTTTCCCCCGGCATTTTATTTCTTCCACGCAGGAGTCAGTTAATTTAACATATTTCGTGCGATCTTTTTCCTGGGGCATAAGAGGGGAATATTCGAATTTCATCTAAATTCCTCCGCTCCAATGCTCAGTCTTCTATGTCCATGTATTCGATAATATCCTCAAAGCCAGCGATGGTTTTCTGTCCGACCATTCCGATCAGCATGTATTCGCCGGTCAGGGGGTTGAGGCGGAATTCTTTAAGCAGTCTGAAGTTTTCGATCTGTCCAGAGCGGTCAACATGAGTGCGCGGACCGGTGCAGTAAATCTTCATTTCACCGACCTGAATGGCGTCTTCTCCAGGGACGGCCACAATCGGCAGGTCAGCCTTAATTACCTCAAGCACTTTTCTTTCAAGCTCGTCCAGGTCAATATCCGGTCTTTCCGGGAAGTTGATGACGAAACCATGACGGATGTCCGAATGAATCAGCGGACTTCTGGATTTGTAGCCGTAATCTCTCTCCAGGATGGCGGTGGTGATGTCTTCAGCCGAGTGAGCCATTAGCCTGTATTTTATGGTTCTTTCAACTATCGCTTTGATGTTCTGAGGGAAAGGTCCGAAGACTGTCGGTCGGGCCACGATTATTTCTTCTCCGATTCCAATCAGCACCTGGGCGTTACAGCCGAGGATGTCGTAGATCAGGTCGAAATGCTCCACCACCACCCGGCGTTTGTGTTCTATCGCCCTTCTTATGGCTTCTTTGATTTTGTATTTCTGGACAAAGGCCAGCTCGTGGCGAACGTCGATGTGGAAGGTATGTCCGGAAAAATAATCTTCTGGGGAAAAAGAATAGATCGGCGCTCTTCTGATGTTTATCCCTTCATCCTCGTTTGTAAGCTCCAGGCCGGGAAAAAGACCGCGGATCAGGGTGGACTTTCCCGAGCCTTCTTCTCCGATTATGCCGATCAGATAATCGGTCGGAGTTAAGTAACGACGGGCTATTTCACTGGCCACCATGTAAAGGCGGTAGCGCCCTCGCGGCGCGTAGTACACGGCGTAGATCAGAGTGTCGACGCGGGGCAATTGCTTTGGATCCATCAGGGCTCCTAAAATCTTATGTTAAAAAGAGGCACATGCTGCTGGGCTCCGTAGATATCGGTATCTCCGGGTGAACCTGAAGGGATTTTTCTCCGGATGGTGACCTTGATGGCCTGGCTGGGGTCAAAGTATACGATTTTAAGCACATCAGACACAGGTATCTGATAAAGAGAAGCAATTTTTCTGGCGGTGATTATTTTCTTCTTTTTGAACAATTCGTAATAACTCTTTTTCTTGAACATTATGTCCAGCGTCAGTTCAAACGGTCCGGAGTTTTTCGAGCGGATTACCCGGGCCGCCTGAAGTATGCTCCTTTTCCTGATTTTCTGGCTTTTTTTCTCTATTGCTGGCATTTTTCCCCTCTGCTTTATAATTCTCTCACTTCTGTTCTGAAAAAAGAAGGGTCATCCACCTTCATTAAATGATAGATGGAAAATTCAAAAACCTTCCCCATGGCCACATCAGACGGGGAGAAGGGAAAGGCCAGGTTGCCGGCGGTGGCTATTCTGCCCTCATAACCGAAGTGAAGCAGGGCTGATCTGGTCACCGCCAGCAGAGAATCGGCTTCTTCCTGGCTTCGACCGATGGTTTCGATGACGATTCCCAGTTCATGCGAGAGGGTCTTTTTGACCGGCTCGAGTTCTCCCATGACGCCATTTTTACCGTAGACATGGAAGAGAATTCTTCCTTCTTCCGGAGAAATTTTCATTATATCCCTGGCTCTCTTTTCCACTTCTTTCAGAATTGAGTCGATCTTTGAAATCATGATCGGGTCGCGAACACCGGCGATGCTGATCGACCTGTAGCCGGTCAGCCTGACGCCCTCAAGTTTGACCCAGTACTCCTTTGATGGTATAAAGCGGCTGCCGCGAACTCGAACGCGGCCGCTGTCCGCATCTTCGAAAGTACATTCTCTAAGGTCTATGATCCCGCCCGGTCCCGGAAGTTCATATGGGTCCGACTTTTCGTACAGAGTATGGGCGGCGGCTGATTGTGGTGTAAACTTTCTTTCCGGCGAAAGAGTCTCAAGGATGAAGGAATCTTCTTCCAGGATGCCGAGGGCGCAATCTGAGCCCGAGCCCGGGGTGGCGGCTATGGCCGCGCATTCCAGAATCTTGCCCAGATGAAGAGCTAGACCAGGGTCATAGCCCAGGGAGATGGGAAGAGCGGCAAAAACCGCCGGGTCATAGGAACGGCCAGCCACCACCACCTGGCAGCCTTCCTTTAGAAGCTTGATGAAAGGCTCAACGCCCATCTGGGCCACGATGTTTTCGCTCTGTTCGACAATTTCTGGAGTGAGCTCGGGAACAAAAGGCAGCGGTTTGATTCTTTTTTCTTCGATTGCCTGGATTACCGTTTCCTTGCTGACGTCCCCGTAAGCCACCCCGAGTTTGAAATGAAGATTTTCTTCCCGGGCAATTTCTTCCACAATTTCCAGGCACCAGTCAACATGCGGTCTGGCTCCGGAACCTCCAGCGGTTCCGATGACCACCGGGATGCTGTTTTCCACACCGGCCTTTATCATCAGGCGCAGGTCGCGTTTAACCGCCGTTCGGTTGGTAAATGATTTTCCGGCTCCAAGATAATAAGGACCTGGATCGGTGGAGCCAGCATCGGCGGCGATAAGATCAGGCTTTTTTCTGATCCCGCGCCAGAAAGAACTTTCCGGAAATCCATACCCGAGGATGGCAGTGGTTGAGAGAATCTTGAAAGGCGGTAATTTCTTCTTCATTTTTGCGCCCGGCATTTAATATCTTTCTCCGTATTTCATTTTCAGAATGTGAATTATTCTCTCCATCTCATTATTCACAATCATGAACCCTTCGTCAAAACCCATGCCCGGCTTGGCCAGCATTCTGTCCGGTCGGGTGGCCATGGCCACGTGGACGCAGGCGATCGCGGAGATGTCTGTTTCGTTGCAGGTGCCGCCCTGATAGGCCTCGATGCCATGGGACTTGCAGTAGAGATTGCTTTCGATTACGTTCTGAATTCCGCCCAGGTCGGGAGTTTTGATCTGGATCATATGGCAGGCTCGGGCGTCAGTGAATTCCCGGATGTCTTCTAAAGTGTTACAGTGCTCGTCGGCCACTATCTTCACCTTTGAGCCTATGGACTCCAACTTCCGGGTGATTTTCGCCAGTCCATCCATCTGCCGGTATTTTTCTTCCAGGTCAACCGGACCTTCGATGTACAGATTAAAACTGCCAGCTTCCTTTTCCAGCGAGGCAATGTAATCGGCGACCCGGTCGAGATTTCCGTCGAAGATCAAGCCTATGGTTCCGTAGACATCGATGTGGATGTCCGGATGATAATCTTCTCTCGGCCTGAGTTTAATTATTCTGTCAGCCAGCCAGCGGATGTATTCTCTGAGCTTTTCTCCGTGGCGACCGAGTTTGTCTTCTATGTTGTTGATCAGTCCGTGGGGAAGGGCGTCGACCTGCTTCAGAATCATTTTGTCGGCGTTGGTGTAACGGTCATCTCCGGACTGGCCGAAGATCTTAACCCTTTCCGGGATGACGGGCAGGTTGTATTCCTCGCAGACGATTTCGCATTTAAGTTTTTTCTCCGCTTTTGCCCTGGCGTCCAGCAGAGCCTGGGAAAGACCGTATCTGATGGCCGTATGGAGGCGTCTGCCTTCAAATTCGAGCTGCTCAAACCGTTCGGCCATTTTTTGAAATGGCTCGATTTCCATCCCTTCCAGCAGCGGCTGAAGATTTTTTTTCATGAACGGAAGATAATGATTGGCGAGAAACAGAGGGTCGCGGCCGCCGACGCCTGAGTATTGAACAGCAGCGCAGTCTCCCACGGCCAGCTGGCCGTCTTCGAGTTCCAGAATTATCGAGATGCTTTCTCCGGCCATCCTGATTTTTTCAAATCCCGGGGTAACGGGATTTCCCTCATAGATAAAGCCGTCCGAGCGAGCTCCCTTTTTGATGGCTTTCTGATCATCAAAGAAGAAAGCGGATTTTCCCGGCACAAACAGAACTCTTTTTATTTTCATTTCGGCCTCCCGACTAATTTTCCTTTGCTGATGGCGTAAATATCGTCTGTAACCATTTCGAAGGAAATGGCCCGCCCTTCAGCCCTGGCTCTTTCCTGCAGTTTCTGGTAATGATAGGCCATGATCTCATCAGGAAGCGGCAGATTGCCCCTGTTGAAAATTCTGATAAAACCTTCGTTATCCCTCATCGGAATGATTTTCCCGTGGTTGTAAACAGATGGGGCAAAGGGCACATCGAGAAATCCGGCTTCAAAGGCAGCTACCGTGCCGGCGGCCACATCACCCGCTCCGACTTCGTACACTTTGTTGAGCAGGCTCCTTACTTCAGCCTTGATCAGCTTGACTTCCTCTTCCAGATCTTCCGGCTTAAAAATCTTCTGGTCCTCCACCATGTTTATGGCCTGCCGCGTGGCTCTCAGCCCCTGGGCATTGGCTTCTTTGGTCGGGATGCCCATGGCTTCATGCGGAGATTTAACGATTACTTTTTCTGCCCCGGAGAACCTGGCCACTATAGCTCCCAGCGCAATCACCGAAAAAGCCTTGGCTTCGTCCTCAGGGAATCCGCCCATCCACTGATGGAACACCGTGGTCAGTTCGAAATCGTCATAGCCTTCCTGGTGGAAATATTCTTCAGCCAGTTCACGAAGGGCAGTGACGGCGGCAACATCCTGGATGATGTTGCCGCCCTGCCCGTAGCCTAAGGTTATCGACCGGACACCCTGCTTAAGAGCGAGTAATCCTTCTATTATTCCTATGGCAATAGATATGCATGGAGGCACCAGGGTGCCGGTCAGAGGTCCGAATGGCTCCCTGTTTATTCTGATTCCGTTCTCTTCATACAGCCCGACAAGCCGGTCAACATACTGCCAGTCGCGGATGGATTTTTCCACCGGGACCCGCTTGGCGTAGGGAATGTTATAGGAGATTCCTCCACCCTCAAAACTGGTGAAGCCGGCAGCTAAGGTAATCTCAGCCAGAAGCCGGGCGTCGGGTGTTCCGTGGCGAACCTGGAGCGGTTTGCTGACGCTTTCCACCACCCGGCGGCAGCCGTCCACGCCGTGGTTTACTGCCGGAAAGCCGTTAAGGAGGGAGGTCCCGGCCTGTTTTGATTTTTCGATGCCCTTTTCAGCTTCTTCGTATCTGTTCTGTCTGGTGTAGGCATCGATGGTGGTCGGGAGGAGGTCTGCCTGGCCTTCTGTTTCCAGGTAACGAAGCAGTTTAATGTGGTCCTCAATCAGTGCCACGCCGGCCCGGGGCTGGAGGAGTGTCAACCTTTTTTCCTTTGCCTTTTTCATCACCCGGGCAAACCTTCGTTCTTCCGGGATGGTGCGATGGTATCGGAAAGCCTCTTCCAGTGAGACCTTCTGGCCTGTCGGCCAGGTCTGGAGAACTTCTTTTCTTATTTCATAAAATTCTTTGAGGTCGATTTTTTCGTTTTTTACCATGATTCTCATCCTCTTTATTTCATAAAATTTCAACTGATTTCACAGCGAGAGAAGTGGCTTCCCGCGGGTATTTTTCCACCAGGTTTCCGAGCAGGGAAAATAAATACTGTCGGTCGGCAAAAAAAGCCGGTTTTTCCGGCAGGAGTTTTCTTTCCTGGCCGTAGTGCCTCAGTTTTTCGAGCGGGATACGCATCACCTCAGCCCGGGTGGCGGCTGACAGAAAACCTCCACTGCCGATGATTGCTCTGACCCGCCTGAGGTCTTTCCCTGTCTGGATGTAAACTCTGCCCTGCGGGGTGTAAGTTTCTTTCCAGCCTCCGATATGCCTGAGGCCCGCATAGTAAACGCAGCTTTCAGCCAGAAGCCGGTCGCAAAGAACCTCAATTTCTGTCTGGGGAAGGTAATCGAGTTCTCTAGAAATTTTAGCCACGTAATTTCTGAGAGAATCCGGGTCCAGCTTAAGTTCGGTGAGCCGTTCTTCAAGATAAGACCAGGCGGTATCGAGAAGAGCTTCAGCTGAAACTCTCATCCCCAGGTCTCCCTCGACCGTTCTCTTCACTTTCGGTTCCTTTATTCCTTTAAGCACAACCGTGTCTGTCTCCAGATATGATTCTGTGTTTGAATAAAAATCGGTGGTGGCGCCTCCGATGTCGATGGCGGCCAGGTCTGACCACTCCGGCTGATAGGCGGGAATGGCGGCAATCAGTTCAAAAACGGCCAGCGGAGTCGGTTTCGGTTGACATCCGAAAGTTTCCACGATTTCCGTAAGGCCGCGACCGCTGACAATTCTCTGGAGAAAAATTTCCCGGATTTTCTCTCTGGCCGGGTCGATGTTCACCTGGCCAATTTCGGGCATCAGGTTTTCGGTAACCAGCACTTCCTTGGAATTCATGATCTCAACCACTTCTTCAGCCACAGCTCTGTTGCCGGCGTATATCACCGGACAGGCAATGGATGAGGCTGCCAGTTTCCGGGCGTTTTCCAGGATGTAGCTTGAGTTTCCTCCATCCGTTCCGCCGCTGAAGAGCAGAATATCTGGCTGAAGTTGTTCCAGCTTCCTGAGGTCGCTTCCGGTTAGCGAGAAGGCGAAGCTGGCGATGACCTTACCGCCGGCCGACATGGCGGCCAGTCTGGCCAGCTGGAGGGTAAGGTCGGGCACCAGGCCAATGGCAGCGATCCTCAGCCCGCCTTTCGCTGAGGATGAAAAGAAAATTTCTGCCCGGTCTTTAAGCTCTGCGAGAGAAATGTTCGAGTCTTTGTCCAGCAACCCGGCCACCGCTCTCCTGAAACCGGTCACCAGGTTATCCTGGGTGGTCGGAACTGAAACCCTTTTTTCCAGCTTAAGGCCGGAGTTAGTCAGACAGAATAATCCGCCCTTGGTCCAGGTTGAGCCGATGTCGATGCTAACGATTTTCTTCATTTTAATTTCTGATCCTGATGGAGGAATCGGCGGGGCTGGAACCGGTTGAAAGACTGTATTCTTCGCCAAACCTTTCCTTTATATCCTGCCTTAAAAGTTCTGCCACCTTCTTCAGGTCGACGTCAGGCGGGAAAACCCGGTCAAACCCCATCTGTTTGAACTTCTTTTCCACTATCTCGAAGGGCGTCTTGCCAACCACCAGATTTCCGCCAACGTAAAGAATGATTTTATCGAGACCTTTCTCCATGCACAGGTCTCGGAAGCCCTGACAATCTATCTCCCCGTGTCCGTAAAGTGAAGAGACCAGAATGGCCCGGGCATTGGTTTCTATGGCCGCGTTAATGAATTCCTGTTGGGAGACCATCACTCCCAGGTTTACCACTTTGAACCCTTCGGAAGTGAAAAACAACTCGAGGATTTTGTTTCCCACGGAGTGACAGTCGGCTCCGATGACTCCGAGAACAATCGTCGGCTTTTCCAGGTTTTCTGCTTTAGCCGTGTCGTGTTTTTTTCCTATCGCGTCTGTCATTTTTGAAATTACCTCGCTGAAATATGAAAATTACCTGGGTCAGGGGTTCAGAAGCTGACTGATTTTTTCCTCCACATAGAGCAAAGAACCCCTTTCAATCTGGTAGTCGAAGACAATCACCTTGCCGCCCCTCTCGGTGAAACGCTGGACGGCGGCCAGGTTTTCTTTTTTACGCTGAAGCTGGTATCCAGGCGGGATAAAGACCACGTCGATGGAATCCAAAAACTCAGGCAGCTGTTCTTCATCTTTAAGAAAAAGGCAGGGGATGGTTCCCGCAGCCAGCCCCATATTCTTCAATCTGGCCACAACGCGGTTGAAGAAGTTCTGGCTCTCGCAGACCACACCCAGTCTCTGCAGGGGGGTTATGCTGGCCATTTCCATTATGGTTTCCTGACTCGGAGAAACGGCCACCTGCATCATTTTTTCTTTTAAGGAAGGAATTTTGCCGAGAAGCTCGCTGTAGTGGGTGCTGGTGGTGAGAATCAGGTCGAACGGACTGAGTTTCTTTTCGGCTTCCGGGTCGGCCACGATGTCATCCAGGAGAAATTTCGCCACCCGCACCCGCTTGAGGAAAATTATCTGTCTTTCGAATATGAAGAGGCTTTCCGGGTTGCAGTCGATTATAGCAACGTTGAAGTCTTCAAGTTTTTCTTCCCTTTGCATGATGGAAAGGTCTATAAAGGTCTTGATTTCCTGGTAAGAAAAGTTCATGCTGCGCAGTTCGTCAATGAGGTTATCGATCAGTTTAATAGCCCTTTCTTTCCTTCCTGCGGGAATAACGTCCTGCCTGGAGGAAATAAAAGTTCCCCGGCCTTGAATCGTTTCAATCAAGCCATCGGCGGCCATGAGTTCGTATGCTTTTTTTACCGTGCCTCTGGCCAGGTTAAGCTTGGCGGACAGCTCTCGCTCGGTGGGAAGTTTGTCGCCCGGCTTCAGTTTATTATCGTGAATCAGAGAGGTAATCTGCTTTATTATCTGGCGATAGGCGGGCACAGGACTGTTTTTATCGATGGTTAATTTAATCTCCATGTTATCCCTCTTAATTTGGTATATACATTAGTAGACAACTATATACCATAGTGGACCAAAATGCAAGAGGGATGAAAAAAATTTTTTTACCTGGGCGGGAAATCTATCCGCTGGATTTCAGAAATTATCAGTTCGGACCCGTACCTTCATTTCCTGAAGGTTTTTATGTCAGGAATAACCCGTCAGGATTTTTTCAGCAGGACGCGGCCGGGCATGGACCCGTTGTATTTTCCCTTTTCAATGGTTAACTGACCGTTGATCACTAAATATTCCACTCCACGGGCGTAGGCGTGCGGGCTGGAGACCGACGACGGCAGTTGAATTTTTTTCAGGTCGAGCAGCACCAGGTCGGCTTTGTTGCCTTCGCGGATAAGGCCGCGGTCTTTCCAGCCCATTATCTCAGCCGGCAGAGAAGTCTGGCTTCTTATCGCCTGGCTCAGCGTAATGACCTTCTCTTCCAGCGCATATTTTTTAATCTTGTAGAGGAATGTCGAGTAGGATCTGATATGCGGCAGGTCTATTCCGTAATAGGGGACGATTCCGTCACTGCCGGTGGCCACGTATTCCTTCTTCATAAAATACCTGATGTCATTCTCGCTCATCTGCAGCGGAATGCATTTTGTCCCCATAAGTTCAAGTTCTATCGCTGTCTCCTCCACACTTTTGCCCTTAACTCTGGAAGCCTCGCGCAGGGTTTTGCCTTCGAGATTTTTCTCCACGCAAATTCCGATGAGTATCTGTTCGGGGGAGATGGTCTCCTGGAAATATTTTCTTATGGCTTCTCTGATTCGTGGACCTTCAGTCGGGTCTGCCAGTCGGGTGTAAAAGAGATTCCTTTCACGGTCGTTTTCCGGTCCCTGAAATCTGTTCAACGGCATCAGGAGTTCCGCCACCAGCGAGACCAGTCTTTTTCTGGGAATTTCCTCAAGGTATTTTTCATGTTCGGGTGTCAGCGGATAATACGGCGTGACCTTTTTATAAAGATCGATCAGTTCCCTGTCCCTAAGATAGCTGAAGATGTTTTCCACATCCTGTCCGGTGATTCGGGGCGCCTCGCTTCCGGCCCAGATTTCCCTCGGAATGATATTTTCGGTAG
>FWWL01002260.1_pt1 | contig 41164 bp, 29 predicted proteins | sample 2228331 | NCBI WGS metagenome assembly FWWL01 (sample SAMEA103939775, study PRJEB20133) | metagenome
GCGCCTGATTGAAATGGAGAATCGCTCGGCGGCAGAGGTGATCGCTGGCCTATTTGTTGTCTGCGGAGCGTTGCGCCTTGCACGCTACAATGTCCAGAAATCGCGGGTGGAAAAACTAAGCTTCACAGGGCTTCCCATTCCTGCAGCGGCGGGCGTGGTGGCATCGTGCTTTCTTTTCTTCCAATGGCTGGATCCAGAATGGAATCAACAATTCGTGACCAAAGTGCTGCCTGTCCTTATGGTCAGCGTTTCGTACCTAATGGTGAGCACCGTGAACTATCCCAGCCTCAAACAACTAAAGCTGGAACATCGGCGCCAATTTGACGTGCTGCCCCTCATTGGCGTGGTGGCCGCTTTGGTCTACCTGCTGAAAAATTACATCCCTGCTTTGATCTTCGTAGGATTTACAGCTTATGTGCTCTTCGGAGTCGTTGTGCACCTTTACAACCTTGGACGCCGCCCTGAGCCCCAGGCGAGTCATTCTGGTCGGGCCACCCCCCAATAGTCTCTTGTGAGGGTTTTGCGGCGACTGTCAATCGATGAGATGCCCCATTTTCTCGCGCTTGGTAGCAAGGTAGGCCGCATTGTAGGCGGTCCGGCCCGCAACCAGAGGCACACGGTCAACGACCTCGAGCTTGTAAGCGCTCAGTCCGACAATTTTCTTTGGATTATTCGTCATAAGCCGAATGCGTGTCAGGCCAAGATCGCGCAGGATCTGCGCTCCCACGCCGTATTCGCGAAGATCCGCCTTGAAGCCGAGGGCTTCATTTGCTTCCACGGTGTCGAGTCCCTCGTCCTGCTTTTTGTAGGCAAGGAGCTTGTTTTTGAGACCAATACCGCGTCCCTCCTGGTGGAGGTAAAGAATGACCCCGCAGCCTTCTTCGGCGATTTTCTCCATGGCGGTGTGCAACTGCGGTCCGCAATCGCATCGGTAGGAGCCAAGTGTGTCGCCCGTAAAACACTGCGAATGCACGCGCACTAAGACCCCCACGTCCCTCTTACTTTCGAGTTCCCCCATGACAAGAGCAAGGTGTCCTTCTCCATTCCATGCTTCGTAGTAGGACAATTGCCAATCGCCATACCAATTCTTGAGGGGTACCGTGACGACGCGTTTGACGAGCTGTTCGGTCCGGAGGCGATATTCAATGAGATCTCGGATCGTGACGATCTTCAGGCCGAAATGCCGAGCAAACTCCTCAAGCTGGGGCATGCGCGCCATGGTGCCGTCGTCATTCATTATCTCGCAGAGTACACCGGCAGGAGGCAAGCCGGCGAGCTTGGCTAAATCGACGACTCCTTCCGTCTGCCCGGCTCGTTCAAGCACCCCCCCGTCACGTGCCCCAAGGGTCTGCAGGTGGCCGGGCTTGGCAAGGTCCTCTGGACAAGCCTTTGGATCGACGAAGACTTTTATCGTGTTGGCCCGATCAGCCGCCGAGATGCCGGTTGTCGTCCCAATGACAGCGTCAACCGGCTCATAGAAGTTTGTGCCAAACCTTGAAGTGTTTTGAGAAACTAAAGGACGTAACCCAAGTTCCTCCAGTCTTTCGCGTGTTGTAGCCAGACAAATGAGACCGCGGCCATACTTCGCCAGGAAGTTAATCTTCTCTGGCGAGACATGCGAGGCGGCAAAAACAAGATCTCCTTCGTTTTCGCGATCTTCGTCATCGACGAGAATAAGAATCTCTCCCCGGCGGAAAAGCTCGATAGCCTCTTCAATGGGTGCGATCACGCTGGAGGTCGCCTCTGCGAGGTCCTCCCGCTTGGCACTATGATCAGTTGGGTTTTTCATCTTTCGAGAATGAGCTCTGGCATCCGTAGGTTGAATTTTCATGTCTTACTCATCGGGATGCAGATAACGGTAAACATACTTCCCAATGAGGTCGACCTCAACGTTGACCCGGTCTCCGGCTTTTCGAAATTGCAAAGTGGTGACTGCAAGCGTCTTGGGGATGATGGCAACAGTGAAGTAATCCCGCTTCGCCTCGACGACAGTCAGACTGATGCCATCAACGGCCACCGAACCTTTTGGAACCAAATACTTGGCAAGGTCTGGCTCCAGGCGAAACTTCCACATTTGAGACTCGCCTTCAGGAACAACGGAGTCTACGACAGCAGTTCCATCGACGTGCCCTTGGACAAGATGGCCGCTCAATTTCTTTTCGAGGGTCAGGGGACACTCGAGATTGACGTAGTCGCCCTCGCGCTTATCCCCGAGGCTCGTCCGGCGTAGCGTCTCGGCTGAGGCCAACGCGGTAAACGTTTCTTCGTCGAAGTCTGTCACCGTAAGACAAATGCCATCGACAGCTATCGAGTCACCTAGCTTCATCCCCTCAAGCGATTGGCGACACGCAACGGTAAGTTCCACCGCCTCGCGAAGGGGCTTGAGGCGGCGAATGCACCCCATTTCTTCAATAATGCCTGTGAACATGCTAATTGATTTGGCTTTCTTGTTTGTGTTCCTTGTGTAGTTATCCAGAACGACAAAGCAAAATTCGCCAGGACGGCATTCGTAGGAGCCAAGAGGTGACGCGCCGGTGACTTTAGCCCTAGGTGAGGCGGGTTTGAAAGGGATCTGGCCATGGAGCTATTTCGTGAAAATTCCGAACACAGTCTTTCACGGCGGGCGGCTGTACAGCTCACCAACTCTGCTGCGCTGCGTAAGGTCATCGATTGTCTTTTTCGATGGCACCGCAGCTACGGCGAAGAGCTCTATGCCGTTGCCCCGCACGTCATTGCGGAAACGGCCCGGCTTTTTCTTGCTCCTGACTCACCATATCGCCAACATGCCTTAGCTCTTGGCCCCCGCGTTGGGCTCTCGCCGCAGATGGTTGCAGAAGCCCTCTCTAACACCCTGGGCAACATCACACCCCAGCGGCTTGAACGGCTCCGGCGGGCGCAACTTCGTACCGACCGGAACGCCCTTATCGTGCGCCCCCGCCTCGTTTTTCACGTCCTCGCAGGAAACCTCTTCCTCTCCGGATGGGAATCTCTGATCTTAGCAACGCTTCTCGGTTCATGTAGCCTTGTTCGTACTTCAGCCATCGACCGCTGGTTCGCCGCTTTGTGGGTGGATGCGATGAAGTCGGTCTCTCCGCTTTGGAAGGAAGGCGCAAAGTGCTATTGGTGGCCCCATGAGGCCACTGATCTCACTCGAATCGCTTCAGAGGCCTCGGACGCCGTCGTGGCTTTTGGTGATGATGCCTCGATCGTGACCCTCCGCCAGTTCGTGCCACCGCAGACCCAATTTGTTGGACACGGACACAAGATCAGCGTCATCTTTCTCGATACCGACGATATGAAAACGCAGAACTTACCCCTACTTGTGCGAAAACTTGCCTACGATTTCAGCGTCTATGATCAGCAGGGATGCCTCTCCCCGCGCGCGCTGTTTGTGCAAGCCACCTCTCGGGATGCCGTGATGGAGCTGGGGACTAAGCTCGTACGCGCTATGCGGCGGATGGCCCAGACGCTACCTCCTCACGACCTTTCTTTGGAAGAGGCTGCTGCTTTAGCTCGCGAGCGCGAAGAAACGCGCATTCAACAAACAGCAAGAGAGAGCAAAACGGCCCGCCAGCCGTGTGATCCCCATGCTTGTGTTTTTTCCGAGCCGGAGGATCCTTTCGTCGTAGTGTGCCGCTCAGCGCGTCCGTTTATCCCAAGCCCAGTCAACCGTGCGCTAGTTTTTAGGCTCTTCTCTAAACACGACGAATTGACCGAGTTACTGAGTGCGTACAGGGGGCATATTAGCACAGTTGCTGTCGCGAGGCTCAAACCGTTGTGGATCGAAATTGCCCGCGACGTCGGTGCAGGGCGGATCTGCAAGATAGGTGAAATGCAAAAGCCGCCCTTGGGGTGGACGCACGACGGCCACCAGCCCCTGCGCTCCCTTTGTTCGCTCATCGAAATGCAGGGGGTGGAACGCTAGCAGAAAGGCTCAGATTCTTCTTACAGGGATTCGCCAAACAACAAACCAATCAGCTTTCTTCCATCTGCGATAGCCTTCTCGATTGTGAGGGCGTCAACAAAGAGAAATCCCGCAGAAGCAAACGCGCACTTTACGCTTCTGCGGGAATCTTAGAAGGCCCTTATTGTCCAATTAGGGGCCGGGCTATCCTCGGCTGCCGCGCATGCCCCCCAGGTTCCGTTGTTACTTAGGCCACTTGGGCATGATTTCGGCGCTCGTGAAAACGCCGTAAAGCCCCTTGGAGTGGTACCAGAACCCTGCTTTCATATAACCCAAAGCAGGACCGTTGACGTTGGCGGCCATGCTTGTCTCATCGCCTAGCGTAAACGTGTGAGTCGACCTTTTACCCTCGAACGTGATTCCGGTCAGTTTCATTGTGGTACTAACGGGTTTTTTCGGGCTACGGGTATCGACGACACCGCCAACTTTGACCTTGTCGCGACTGACAATGCCCGCTAGCTCCAGAATCACATCATCTGCATGCTCCATGTTGACGAGTTCGAGAATGCCATTGCGCTTTTCGAGCTCTTGCTCGATTTCCTCATCGGTCATCGCAGTCACTTTTTCGACCGTGAAGCCTTCGAGATGGGCAATGTCCTCGCGAATGGTGGCGCGATAAGCGTCCCAGTTGGCAATCCCCACTCCGAAGTAGATCTCCACGCTCTCGACCTCAACAAACGACTGCGCAGCCAGGGCGGCCGCAGCCGTGAGGAGTCCTGGCGTCGCTCCAGCACCGGTGATGTAAGTGATCTTATTAGCGGCAAGAAGGTCATTGAGCTTGACGACCATCTCGACGGCACGGGTGCGCTTCAGGGCGTCGACCATCACGCCTTGGTATCCGCCGCGAGCAAAACGCTCGATCACCGAGGGGATGTACTCGTTTGGCAAGTTGGGGAGGGCAATGAAGACGCCATCGATGTAGTCGCGTAGTGCAATGATTTCGCCAATACTGTCCGTTGCGGATTTTCCGATGCTCGGGATGTTGGCCACGCTCGTGTCGGCATGAGCTTCGATCTGCTCGGAGGAAATCCCGTCGGGATTGAAGGCATACCCGCCCTTGTCGCAGATTGCGACAAGGCGCATTTCTGTTTTCTTCTCCAGAAGCTTGGCCACGTTCCGACCAAGTCCACCGGCACCAAGAACTGCAATGCGTTTAGTGCTCGCCACTCTTTGCGTGCTCCTTTCTCAGGGATATGAGAGTGCCTCCGCGTCTACGACCGGAGGCTCTTTCTCAATGGTGCGAACTAGTAAATGTAGTTGCGGCGTCGAGCGATTTCCGCCTTTTTCTCTTGGTAGATGGCGTCCCATTCCGCGCTTCCTGGCGGAATGTTGCGCTTCATCTTGCTGATCATTTCCGTGACTTCTTGGTCGATTTCATCCTCGATCCGTAGGTCATCGGAAATGATGCGGGCGATCTCGGTTTCGAGAACAAGCCGTGTGCCACTGTAGGAGATTTCGCCTCGATCTAAAAGCTCTTTAACGATTTGCTGCGCGATGAACTGTATCCGTCTTTCCGAAAGTCGCATGATAATCCCTTATCTGCTCAGTCTGAGCAAGTCTTGGCTTGACAGCCGTCCGACTGCGCGGACTCGTCTTACAACACCACTTTTCGCCGTCGAGCAATTTCCTGCTTTGCTTTTTGAAGCAAGGTGCCATAGCTCACGCTGCTGAACTCAATCTTTTGGCGGTGCTGACGCAGCAGCTCTTCCGCCTCCTTCTCGATCTCGTCCTCGCGTTGAAGATCGTGAAGAATAACACGCTTAATTGAGGCAGCAACGTGGTCGGAAGGAGCCGAGAACTTCACCGCTTTGAGCTTTTGAAGCTCTTGAGTGATTTTATTGGCTAAATACTCCACCTTTTCCGGTCTCAGGCGCATGGCGCTCCTCTTACTCGAATTGCTCGATGAGTTCGTCGCTCATCTCGAAGTTGCTGCTCACCGTTTGGACGTCGTCGTGATCTTCGAGGGCATCTAACAGCTTGAGAAGGGTTTCGGCATCCTTTCCTTCCACACGCTTGGTTGTCGAGGGGATATTGACGACCTCAGCGCGCTCGATCTTGAGGCCAGCCTTCTCGAGCTTTTCTCGCACCGACTGCAGCGTTCCCTGCTCGGTAATTACTTGAAAAGACTCTTCTTCTGTCTTGACGTCCTCAGCGCCAGCATCAAGGGCCGCTTCAATGAGACGATCCTCGTCGACGCCTTCCTTATTGATAGTGATAATTCCCTTTTTGGTGAAGAGGTAGGAAACGCAGCCCACCGCTCCCAGACTTCCGTTATATTTGCTAAAAAGATGCCGAATTTCGGCTGTGGTACGATTGCGGTTATCGGTTGTAGCTTCGACAAGGATGGCCACTCCCCCAGGGCCATAGCCTTCGTAGACAACCTCCTCGTAAGTAGCACCTTCGATTTCGCCCGTCCCGCGCTTGATAGCGTTTTCGATATTTTTCATCGGCATGTTGACGTCACGTGCCGCTGCGATAGCGGTACGCAAGCGCGGATTGCTCTCGGGATCACCACCGCCCATCCTTGCAGCGATGGTGATTTCTCGAATGATTCGAGTGAAAATTTTGCCTCTCTTGGCATCGACCGCGGCTTTTTTGTGACGGATCGAATGCCATTTGGAATGTCCTGACATGATCTTATCCTCGTCTTACCTAAATTGCCAGCGTTCTTTATTGTGAACGTAGCCATTCGATTCAAGCACGAACCGCACCCTCAGTATAGCGGTACCGATCCCGTCGCAAGAAGGCCGGAAAAAGAAGGGCACCTGCCACAAACCCGCCAACATGAGCCCACCACGCAACTCCTCCCACATTCGGGGGAAGGAAGAGCGACGTCCAACCGCTTAAGACCTGGATCATAAACCACATGGCTAAGAAGAACGCTGCGGGAACTTCGATGAAATAGGGCATAAAAAACACTGGGACAAAAGTGATGATCCGAGCGCGCGGGAACAAGAAAAGGTAGGCGCCCAGAACGCCCGCGATCGCTCCGGAGGCACCAACTGTGGGAATCTCCGAGGAGGGATTGAAAAAAGCATGGATCAAAGCCGCAGCGAGCCCACATAAGAGATAGAAAATCAGATAACGAAATGCCCCCATTCGGTCTTCAACGTTATCGCCAAAAACGGCGAGCGTCCACATGTTGAGCAAAAGGTGGGCGAAGCTCCCGTGGAGAAACATGCTGGTCAGAAGAGTGGCTGTTGCTCCAGGTGGGTACCCCACTGCCAAAGCCCATTGGGGATCCATGAGGCGACGCGGGACAAACCCAAAGAGATAGATGAATCGCTCAAGCAAAGGCGCAGGAAGGGCAACCTCATGGAGGAAAGCGAAAACGCAAATAAGAATGATCACCCACGTCATCCATGGGATGTGGTGTGTGCGATTAACATCCCGTAGAGGAATCATCGTTAGTGCTTCTCTCCTCCGTCAGAAATAGATCTGAAGTGACTTAACCTAAGGAGCGGGGACAATGTTGCTTTTCTTCTACTCATTCTGATGGGACTTCTCTACTCTGCTGCGGCGGGCTTGTCTTTCTCTACACCAGAAAAGACTCTAAAATATTGCATCAATCCCCCCAGACGTGAGAACAAATACGCTTGTCAAGTACCCCCTCGAGACGCGACGAAATAAACAAGAGAGTGCAATATTGCTTTTTTGGTCAAAAGCACTGGGACCGCGCCGCTATGCTATGCACGTCTGTCTTCGCGCACTGCAAAACATTCACTTCCCAGCGAATCACCAAGCAACTGGGCTGCATAGCGTTTGTTTTCATAATCGCCATTCCTCTTCGACTCCACACATTCGCCTACGATTTACCATATATTTATCACCCTGACGAACCCCTTTCCATAGCGATAGCGCAAGGTCTTTTCAAAAGCGGTGATCCTAACCCACATTTCTTCAACTATCCCTCGCTTTTCTTTTATGCCAATGCCCTGGCATATTTGCCCTATTACTGGCTTGGTTGGCTAGGGGGGGTCTTTTCGAGCGTCCATGACATACAGCCCCCCCGAACCCTTGTTATGGGAGTCTCTCTTGCGACGACACCTTCCGCGGTCGTTTTGGCCAGAGCAGTTTCGTTCTGCTCTGGCATTGCAACGCTCTTCCTTGTCTGGCGCCTGGGGGGTGTTGTGGGACAAAGCGAAGTAGTGGGAATTTTGTCTGCAGCCATTTTGGCTGTCTCACTGCCACATGTCGAATATAGCCGGTTAGCCACTCCTGATTGTCTCGCGACAACACTTATTTGCGCAACGCTGCTGCCCGCTGCTCAGTTCGTCATCGCACAAAGGCGTAAATACATCATTTGGGCAGCCGTTTTTGCTGGATTATGCGCCGCAACAAAATATAACTGCGGGTTGGCCTTTTTTGCTGTTTTGTTAGCACACCTATTGGTGTGCAAGAAATCTCGGAGGGGCACAGCTCCACGCGATAGTTGCTGTTCTGTGATCATGATCACTGGAACTGCAGTGATATTCTTCCTTTTGGGAACCCCATATATAGTCATAACCCCAAATAAGTTTTTATCGGACTTGAGATTTGAAATGAAACATTACGCGACCGGCCATGCTGGTATGGAGGGGGATGCACTGAGATGGTATCTGTCTTACTTGTGGCAATCCTGGTCAGTTCTGATTATCTTGGCGGCTTTCGGGTTGATGAGGTCGCTTTGGACGCGGTCACGCGCTGCCCTACCCGTCGCTGTGTTCGTCCTCATTTACTTGATGATGATTATTACCATGCAAGTCCGGAACGATAGAACCATCCTGCCAGTTATTCCCGCCCTGGGAGTCTTTGCAGCTTACGGCTATCACTGGCTCGTTTCGCCTCTCAGTCATTTACCTTCACGGGGATATCCAACGCTAAGACTCGCCAACATCGCGGCTATCGTGCTCCTATTATTTGGAGTGTTCAAAGCGACGCTGACTACGGTATCTGAGAACATCCGGCGTTCGATTCCGGATAGCCGAAAAACAGCTCGTGAGTGGATCGTTCACAACTTTCCTCCCGGCTCCAAAATCGCGCTGGAAGCCTACTCACCTTATGTAGACCCAGCTCGGTTTGAAGTCGTGGCGATCAACCGTATCGTGGACCACACACCCGAGTGGTATATCGAACGGGATTTTGACTACATCGTCATGAGTGAGGGAATGTTCGGCCGCTATTTGAGGGAGCCCCAGCGATATCCCATCTCTGTGCAACTCTACGAGAAATTCTTTCGGACCTTTAAGCCGGTCAGGATCTTTCGAGACGGCGGCTACGAGGTCCGAATCTACAAAGTCAGAAGCTAAACACTCTGGCCACTCTCGACGTAAGCTATCAGCGTCCGAAGGCCAACGACTGAAGGGGGTTGGTGGAGGCGGTGGGAGTCGAACCCACGTCCGAAGATCTTGCCAGAGCGGCGTCTACAAGCTTAGCCGAGATTTTGCTTGTCGCCATGGTGGGAGCGCCCCTCGGCAGGCTCTCCAACCCGGCCAGCCCGTTGGATCTCGCTCTCGGGAGCGGGCCACTCCCTCGAGCCAGCCTGCTTGGTCGACGTCTGCTCCTGGCGGGCAGGCACCACCAGGGCAAACGCGCTACCTTAGATTAGGCAGCGAGTGCGAGTTCTTGGTCTGCAGTTAATTTTGCAGTTACACGAGGATTTACGAGGTTCGTGCACCTCGGCTTGCAGCCACTCCTACAATGATCCCCGTCGAAACCGTTACGCCCCCTTTTTTCAGAATTTGCTGTAATTCAGTACAACCGATCTTCGGCACAATTCTTTCATGGCGTGGCCTCGCCAGTCCCAGAAGCATTTTTATTCCTTGCGTAGCGAACTGAGCAGGAAAAGCGTGGGTTGCCGCGATTCGAAACGCCGCTCATTGAGGAAAACCTATGCTGAGATTTCTGCGTCAAACGTTGCAGGACTATTACCATGTTGGGGCGATTGCCCCCAGCTCACGAAGCCTGGCGCGCGCCCTGGCCTGGGCGCTTGAGCAACGCCCTGCCGACGGTCCCATGCGTGTGCTTGAAGTTGGCCCTGGAACCGGCGCCTTAACCCGAGGCATTTTCGAAAAACTTCGCCCTAGGGACCAACTCGTTCTCTGCGAAATTAACGAGGCGTTCGTGCATGCGCTGGAGGAGAGATTCTCCGCCGATCCTGAATTCTCAAAATGGCGTTCGAACACTCACATTGTTTGTATGCCAGTGCAAGATTTCTCGGCTGAGACAACTTTTCACCACATTATCTGTGGGCTTCCCTTCAACAATTTTCCTCCGGAACTCGTTGCGGAAATTTTCAGTAAGTTTTCATCGCTGCTTCTCCCTGGGGGCACGGCAAGTTATTTTGAGTACGCATGGATCAGGCCGCTGAAACGTCTCGTTTCCTCTCCGGAAGAACGGAAACGAATAGACCGTGTCGGAGCTGTCCTCGGTGATCTGATTAGGCGTTATGAGGTACGCCGCCAATTGGTCCTCTGGAATCTGCCCCCAGCATGGGCCAGAATCTTATGCTTTACTCCCGCGGCAACTTCGTCCGGCCAATGCTCGGCAAATAACGGCGCCCGACTAGAGCTGCCGTCGCCATGACGACACAAACCGAACAAGCCAGAACCCCCAAGCCGGGGACGTTCTCGGCCCACCTGATGCTGAGAACAAGCCAGAAGGCTCCTAGAATCGGCAGGAGCCATACGCTTGCTCCGCTAGGGACTTGTGCAGAGAGCAAAGAGACGATAAGGAGGGGAATCCCAGCGATGATTGCTAGGAAGGTGGCGGTTTCAGCCAGCGCAAGCGGCCAGAACTCGGTAAAGCGCTTTTGCAAAAACTCTTTCCCACTGGCGCCACCTGCTAGTAAGGGCTCAACAGGCAAGCTAGCGAGGGCTACAGCACACGCGGCCACTCCAATCGCATAAAGAAGGCAAAAGGTGGGACGTTGCCACCCCGAAAGTTGGCTTTTCTCGCCTGATGGATGGGGATTCGTGAGAGAACATCGGAAAAAAGCGGCGAAATGAGCTCCCGCGATGAGTCCGCCCAAGAGACTTGTTCCCACGCTTATGTCGATGGCCAACACGCCGGCCGAAGAGCTGCCACTTAGGATACGGACGGCAGCATAGACACACGCCACAATTCCCGCAAGCGAAGCTACACGGGCGGCCCGCCCAAGGACCCTTGTCAACGCGTCCGTGGGGCAATACGCCAATGCCGCGAATGCCGTTGGGGCCGCCAAGGCCACGAGGACATCCGCTCGCCTGATGATCTCCAGAGGAGCTCGCACCACCAAAAGCACCATGTAGGCGAGATAACCACACAGGGCGATATCGAGAAAGGCAAGTGCCGCGGCAAGCCCTGCTCGCCGTGCCATGGTGTCAGAGGAATCATTCATCATAGTTTCTAATTGCCGGTGGTTTCAGAGATGCTTCCGCTGGAAGGTCCCAGACCGTATTCCTTCAGTTTCTCGTAGAGCGTCGTCCGGCTAATGCCAAGAATCTCCGCAGCTTTAACCTTGTTGCCGTGGACGTGCTCGAGCACGCGGCAAATATAATCGCGTTCGATCGCTGCAAGGCTGCGCGGCTGAAACTCGCTGGTCACCTCTGTGGTTTGTGGCTCGCGCCCTATGGACACCGGCAAGGGCTCCCCACATTCAATGACTTCTGTAGGCAAGTGCTCCGGTAGAATAGTGTCGCCCGAGGCGAGCACGAGAGCTCGCTCAATGATGTTGCGCAGCTCGCGAACGTTGCCGGGAAAACTATAACGCCGCAGATACTGTAATGCTTCCGGCGAAATGGCCCGTACCTGGGTCGGGTGCTCGCGCCGAAGCTGCTCGAGGAAATGATTGACGAGGATGGGAATGTCCTCGGGTCGCTCGCGAAGAGGGGGAAGAGCGATTTCGAGCACACGAATTCGGTAGAACAGATCCTCACGGAAGCGCCCCGCTTTCACTTCCTCTTCGAGTTTTTTGTTCGTTGCCGCCACAACTCGGACGTTAACCTTGATGATCTTATTGCTGCCGAGACGTTGAATCTCGCCCTCTTGGAGCACGCGCAGGAGTTTCGCCTGCGCACTTGGGCTAATGTCGCCGATTTCATCGAGGAAGAGGGTGCCGCCGTCAGCCAGTTCAAATTTGCCGATTCTCCGTTCAGAGGCACCCGTAAATGCACCTTTCTCGTGACCAAAGAGCTCGCTTTCTAGCAGTGTGTCGGGAAGGGCAGCACAATTGACAGGAACAAAGGGTTTCTGGTGACGAGGGGAGTAAATATGGAGCCAGCGGGCAATGAGCTCCTTGCCTGTGCCCGTCTCACCTGTGATCAGGACTGTGCAGTCGCGTTCAGCGGCACGGAGTGTGAGCTCTTTGACTCGCTTCATGCGGTCGTTGATAGTGATGATGGCGACGTCCTCACGATAGCGCTGGCGCAGGGTGATGTTTTCGTTGCGCAGAGAGACGAGTTGGTCAATCTGCCCCAGCCGCACCTGGATTTGACGGGCAAGCATCGTCAATAAGTCCGTATCGTCCTTGCTAAGGGACTTTCGGCTGACTGGATTGTCCACAACGATCAGCGCCGTTTGAGTGCTTCCACAGCAGGGGAAAGCAGCGCCGCTCGCTTGCGCTGGCTCGGCCACTGGGGACATTTTGCCATCCATCCAACGCCAGAACAGGGGCTCTCGCCTCTCGCAGCACTCTTCCAACAAATGGAGATCGAGGGCAGGAAGCTCCCCTTCCCGTTGCTTGGCGGTGTTCGAGAGGCGCTCGAAGAGCTGCTCCCAAGATTCTACCTCTTTCGCGTGTTGGTAGCTTGCTATTCTTTCAATGCCAAGAGCTATGACACAGCCTTGTGCGAGGGCCTCCACCATTTCTCGCAAGGAATTGCTTTCGGAGACAGCAAGTGAGACGCGGAAGAGCATCTTGAGCCGAAGATACATCTCTTTGAGCATCTCCGGCGAAACCGGGGGCATCTCGACCTTGAGAAGGCGCGTGTTGTTGTCGAGCGATGCTTCGCCCTCACGATTGACCAATGAAGCTTCTGTCTGAGAGAGTGTGGCTGACTTTGAGGCCACCGGCGCTCCCACTGAAGCATGCGAACTGCTCTCGAATCGAAAGACTGTTGAGCCAATGCGGATCTCATCGCCGTCCATGAGATACGCCCGCGAGATCGGCACGCCGTTCACGTAGGTACCATTGGCACTCTCAAGGTCGTAGAGCACAACGGTTCCATTCAAATTGAGGGCTTGGGCGTGGATGCGCGAAACTTCCGGCTCCGGAACAATCACGTCGCATTCTTCGCTGCGACCGAACACCAATTGCCCTTCGGCCATTTCAATTTCTAACCCGGCGTGCGGGCCCGAGGTCACCACAAACTTCGGCATTCTTGAGAAGCTCCCTCACACGTTAGAGTTGGGCAATTGACTAGATTCACCTTTTTTGTCGTAATTCCATTCCAACGGCGTGTTGCACACAGCAACGAGGATCTTGAGACTGCATGAGTCGATCATCTAGCTTTCAGTCGTTGCGTTCGCGCTTGAGGCGATGGGGGCGCCAACTTCTCGCTTGGCAGCGGCACCCCGAAGTCGTGCGACGTTACTCCCTCACAACCGTCGGTGCGATCACCCTCGTGATTATTCTCGTCATTGGTTATGCTGCCGTCAATTCTGGAGCTAATCTTGTTTACTATTTGTTTGCCTTTCTCATCGCTGGGTTTCTCACGCACGGGATTGTCTCTCCGCGCAATCTGGATGGATTAGTGGTGCGCCGGCTTCTTCCGCGACGTGTTGTCGCCGGCAGACCCACCGAGGTGGTTTTCCATGTGCGGAACAAACGGCGCATTTGGGGCGCCTACGCGCTCCAAATTGAAGACCTTGCAGCGCCGCGACGAGCCGTGGGGTTTGCTGGCCTTCCCTACGTCGCAGCCCGCAGCGAAACCAAAGTCTCCTACCCCACCATTCATCCCGTTTTTCAGCGCCGGGGATTGGTTGTCTTGCGGGAGATTATTGTCAAATCACGATTCCCTTTCGGCTTTATCGAACGTTCACTCCATTTCTCGCAACACGCAGAGCTTCTCGTGCTGCCGCCTGTCTATCCTCTCTCTGAGGAACTTCTTCCCGAGCTGGCTGATATGGGCGAAGTGGCGTCGCGAAGACGTGGGACGGGGAGCGATCTTTACGCTCTTCGCGCTTATATTGATGGAGAGCCCGCTCGAAGGATTCATTGGCGCACTTCGGCCCGGTCTCAGCGTCTCATCGTTGCGGATTATGAACACGAAGAGCTTGAGCAGATCCTCATCTACCTTCCTACGTGTGTGCCCCAACTCACGCCGTTGCTGGGGGAAGCTTTTGAGCACGCGGTCATTGTGGCGGCTTCTTTCGCAGCGTTCCTTTTAGAGAAAGGGTGCCAGGTCGGGTTGGTAACGGACCAAGGCTTCATCCAGCCAGAGAGTGGCTCGGCGCAATTGGAGCTTTTGCTACGTGCCCTTGCCCTGGTGCACCTCTCCGAGAAAGGCAAAGCCCCACATATCGAGCCTCAATATCGGGTCGTTGGCGTCCGCTACAGCGAGAAGACGCCACCCGCCAATGCGCTGCAATTCACGTGGGAGGACGCTCGCGAGTGGGTGATCGCGGGCAACATCTTAAGGAGAACGAAGACCTCATGAAGCCATGGGACCGACTTCATCTCTCCCTGACACTCTTATCCTTTTGGGCAACACTGAGTGTGGCTCTTACGGGCGAAATTGCACCGCAACAAATTATCCCAGTCCTGGCTCTCCTCCCCCTCGGTTACGTATTACGCTCGCTTTGGCGCAAGCTGCCTTCCTGGGTGTGGGATGTGATCGTCGTTGCCATCATGTTGGCACTTTTTCCGGTCGCCCGACGCAGCCTCCTCACAGCCAGCGTGCTCTTTTTTCTGAGCTTACAAGTTGTGAAATGCTACTCGTTCCGGCGGCTCTCTGATGCATATTCAATTTATCTCATTAGCTTTTTTGAGGTACTGGCAGCAGCCATTTTGACAACGTCGCCCGTTTTTGGCGTCGCCTTCATGGTCTACGTTTTTCTTTTGGTCAGATCCATCCTGCTTCACATGAGCTTGTCTTGCGCCATCCGGGCAGAACTCAGTTTGAGGCGGCTGCAGTCGCCAAAGGTATCTCAGCGCTCCGTGCTGACCGCCGAGCTCCTTTCTTCGCCTAGGGTAAGAATGAGCCAGCAAGCCACTCTTTCGCTTCCGGCAGCGATACTGACGCTCGTCCTGCTGGCACTCAGTGCGGCGTTTTTCCCCCTCATTCCGCGACTTTCCGCAAGGCGTGTCCTACAAAGCCTACCCCCATCCACAACACCTCCAGCGTCGGCGTTTGATGAGAACATCGAATTTGGAAAATCGGGGCGAATCCAGCTCGATCAGTCTGTTGCCATGTATGTCAAGCCTCTCGACGAGGGGATGAAGCTGAGTTCGATTCGGATGCGTGCCGTGGCGCTCGATACGTTTGATGGCAGCAGGTGGGTACGAACAAGCGGGGCGCTTTACCGAGAACCGTTCGGACCGTTCAACCTGCGTCCCTACTCCCTTTCGCGTTTCCTTGTCGTCCAGCAGCCAAATATCTCGCGCTTTCTTTTTGGGCCAACGTTTCCGCACACGTTGGCGAGTTTCGAGCTCCAAACAGCTTTGCTCAGCGATCCCGCGGCCGGCGCGGCGTTCATGATTTATCCCGCGCAAAAAGAGATCCATTATACCATTGTCTCACGGCTCGAAACACTCGAAGAGCGTGAGGATCCCGAGCATTACCGGCGTCCCACTCGCCCTCCTATCCTAGAGATTCCGAGGGAACAACAATCACAGCAACAGACGTCGGCGACAATCCTTGCTGACTCTCTACGGTCTGTGGCACGCCAATTCGGCATCGAATGGCCCGCAGGGAGAGGCTCACGGGCTAGCGCCTCCTTTCACAGCCCAGAACGCGGCACCGTCCGAGGGGTCATGCCGCGCTACGTCAGCGGAGATTTCATCATTCCGGAATACCGCGAGCGATGCTTGGCGTTGCCACCAACGATTGATCGAGCTGCCCTGGAGCGACTGGCGCGCGAGGTTACGCACAACGCCACTTCGATTTTCGCTAAGGCCCTGGCAATCGAAAAATACCTGCGCACGAACTACCAGTACTCATTGGATATCCCCGAGTCTGCGGGGGCCAGTGTTGTGGAGGATTTCCTCTTTCGGACCCGCCGGGGGCACTGCGAATACTTCGCTACAGCCATGGCGCTTCTTCTGCGCGCGATTGATATTCCCTCGCGCGTCGTCAATGGCTACTATAGCACGGAGTGGAACAATATCGCTGGGATGTTTACGGTGCGTCAGCGCGACGCGCACTCGTGGGTGGAAGCGTATTTCGATGGCTATGGATGGATGACCTTTGATCCGACGCCCCCGGATGCGCTCGCCCGCACCGTCGAAATGAATCCCCTGCTGCTTGCATTCACACGCTACTACGATGCTCTCAAGTTGCGATGGTACCGCGCTGTCATCGACTTCTCAATTCAGGATCAACAGCTCGTCGCCCGAGGAGTATTCCGGCTATTCTTTAGCGCCGGGGATTTGCTTGGCTCGTTTACAGAAAGCGGTGGGCAGTGGCGCGCCAGTGAAGAGTGGGCGTACGGCACCGAGCTCCTGGTTTTGATAGCGAGCTTGGGCACAGGAGTCGTGGTGCTCGTTATCCTGTTGCGACGTTTCTCAAAAAAGAAAAAGACATCCCGCTTTGCCCGACACTTGACCGTGAAAACTCGTCCTATCCCGCGCTTCTACGCAGACCTTCTCGAAGCGCTGAAAAGCTTGGGATACATCCGAAAGGTCGCTGAGACACCCATGGAATTCGCTCAGCGCGTAAGCTCGCAGGAAGGCCTGCGGGGTTTCGACAACATCACGGCTTGGTATTACGCATACCGTTTTGGCGGACAGGATCTGCCGCATGACGCCCAAAGTGCCATCGAAGAATTCCGCCAGCGTCTCCGTGCTTTCCGGAATCACAAAGCACGCGTACTTGACGCCAACCGCCCACACTAGGCAATGACATCCCCGCTCCGCCGCAGGACGCGCCCGCGCCGCACGCCCGTTGGCGCTCCGTCCAAAAGCGTCACGGCCCCATTCACGATGACCGCCTTCAGGCCGCGGCAGTACTGATGCGGGTTAGAAAACTCAGAGCAATCACGAAACTTATGCCAATCGATGATAAGCAAATCAGCAAAATAACCCTTTTGAATGCGTCCACGTTGCTTGATTCCGAAGACTTCGCACGGCAGTGAAGTTGCTTTCCGAACAGCCTCTTCCAGCTTGAGAATCTGCAGCTCCTTGACGTACCGGCGGAAAAAAGCACCGAAGGTGCCATAAGTGCGCGGGTGGGGGCTATCGTGCGAGAGAACTCCGTATGGGGCGCGACAGGCGCCGTCAGTGCATACCATGCCGCGATCATGGGTCAGGGCAAGGTCCGTTTCTTCCCAGTTCATGGTGAAGTTGCAAATAGCAGCACGGAGATTGGATGTTACGAGTAACTTGATAAAAAGCTCTTGGGGAGACATCCCTCTTCTCTCAGCGGCATCGGAGAGAGAGAGACCCTGGAGGTCCGCGAATTCGTCGCACGCAGCATCGACAATCAGCACGCTTTCCCACCCTTGGCAACCTTCGTTGGCCGCTTCGGCCTCTTCAATGATTTGATCCCGAAGAGCAGAATTACTGAGTCGCTCGCAAGCTGCCTCAGCTCCTCCGTCGAGAACCCAGGCTGGCAGCAACGACGCGAGGCTCGTGCTCGAAGCCACATAGGGGTATTTGTCCCACCAGATGTTGTGTCCTCTGGCCAGCGTGTCTTCGATTTCGCTAATAACATGACTGACCTTCCCCCAATTGCGTGGGCCAGAGGCCTTGAGGTGACTGAACTGACCTTGCGACCCTGTTGTCGTCACAACGGTGAGAAACTCGTCCGCAGCTTGGAGGAGTAAATCCCCCTCGCTGCGAACGTGGGATGAGTAAATGCCGCCAAAGGGCTGAGCAACGGCCTGGAGCTCACACAGTTCTTCTGTGCTCGCAAACATTCCCGGAGGATAAATGAGTCCCGTGGACAAACCAATGGCGCCTTGAGCCATGGCCATTTCGATCTCGCGCTTCATTTGCCGCGTTTCTTCCGGCGACGGTGCACGGTTCTCATAGCCGACAACGGCTGCGCGCACCGAACCATGCCCAACGTAAGTGGCGACATTGATGGCCGGAGCAAAGCCCTCAAGACATTCGAAATATTGCTGGCACGTGCGCCACGTGGTAGGAAGTTCGAGACGCTCAAGCTCTTTTTCCGTACTCTGTTTATACGGCCCGTAGAGGGGGAAGGCACTTTCTCCACAGTTGCCAAAAATCTCGGTCGTGATGCCTTGGCGTAGTTTCGATTCAGCAAGCGGACATGCGAGGATGTTCAGATCACTATGCCCATGGACATCTACAAACCCTGGAGTCACGAGGTGGCCTCGAGCATCAATAGTCCGGCGAGCAGTATCGGGTGGGATCATGCCCCCATGATCGTGAAGAGAGATCTCAGCAATCCTCTCGTCCTTTATAGCAATGTCGCCGGAAAAGAGCTGCTGCCCAGAGCCGTCAGCAATGAGTCCATTTCGAATCACGAGATCAAACATATTATCTTGTTCCTTTATTAGACCCTTCCCACATGCGCCACGAGACGCCCGTCTTGAATCGTGACGAGTGGCAATTGAAACTTTTCGACGAGTGGGTCGTGAGTGACGATCACAAGCGTCGTGCGATGGCTACGGTTATAGGAGAGAAGAAGCTCAAAGATTTCCAGACTGGTTCGCGTGTCCAGGTTTCCGGTCGGCTCGTCGACTAAAAGCAAACGTGGTCGATTAATAATTGCGCGTGCCAGCGCAACGCGCTGTTTTTGCCCCCCAGATAGCTGGCTCACGCGCACGTTGAGATACTCATCCAGGCCAACCTCACGCAAAGCGTCCTCGACGCGGGTAAAAATCTCCCGCAAAGGGACCCCAGCAACGAGCAGTGGAAGGGCCACGTTGTCGCGCACGGTGCGACGCTGCTGGAGAAGATAAGATTGAAAAAGATAACCCACCTGCTGGTTGCGAAAATGCGCGAGCTCGGCATCACTGCCGTAAGGCAGGGGCTTGCCATCAAAGTAAACGATTCCGGATGTCGGCTCGTCAAGCCCCCCTAGAAGGTTGAGCAACGTTGTCTTGCCGCAGCCGCTATGGCCAACAATCGCAAGAATTTCGCCCTCTGCGAGTTCAAGATCAACGCCATCAAGAACCCGGTTGGGACCGTAAGGGGTTCGATACTCTTTGACGACTTGCTCAGCGCGCACTAGGGCCACTGATTGAGCGCCCCTCCAAAAAGCATCGTATCGACAGCTGTGCTCGACTGCTGGATGCCACACAGCGTTGCCAAAACTGCCAGCAACACGAACAGGGCAACAGTAAGGATGATGTTGAGCGCAACAAGTCGGCTATACAAGCGATGCAGCGAGAAAAAGAGCTGCATTTTCGCTGGGTCGGGTTCTTGTCCCAACGAGCCACTGTTACGTAGTTCCAGACGCAGGGTATCGAGCTTCGGCATAAGCACGCCAGCGTAAACGACAAAGATGAGGAACATGGCTAATGCGATCGCGATGTTGCCCCAAATTAGAGGTGAGGTGATGGGAGCAACATACAGCAACCCGCTTCCACACAACGACAAGAGGGCACACGAGGCTTCCCACGTCTGAAAACGGCGCAAGCACGCTGAGGTGAAGTCACTTGCAGCATGTCGGCTGCCGAGCTCACGAAAAGCAAGCGGGGCCACAACCGCACTAAAAAAGAGAAGTCCTCCACCCCATATCGCGACACAAACGAGCTGGAGACAAAGACCACTCAAAGCCAGCAAAGGTGACATAAGTTAGCCCTCTCGCTCTGGTCTTCCGCCATTTCGGAGGATGAGTTCAAGCACCCGCTGAATTTAAGTTGCTAGAGGCGTTGTTGTCTACGATCAAATGTCAAGCCCCTCATCAAGAAAGCGGACACTTATATCTTATTTCTTTCTTGAATCACTCCACGACGTGTCTTTCAACTATGAGCGGTTTGAATTAGGCCACAGCTAGACTGCGGGCTGTTCGACTTCAGGGAGTAAGGGCCGTGACTGACGAGCAACGTACACTGACAGTGCGTTTTGAAGGCGATTCCGGCGACGGAATCATCACGATGGGGCACCTTTTCGCGCGTATTGCTGCACGGTTAGGTTATCACGTTTATACATTTAGCACTTTCTTGGCTGTCGTCCGCGGGGGGCAGGTTACCTTTCAGGCACGCATTTCGAATGCTCCTCTTCTTTCGCAAGGCAACGAGCCGGATGTTCTTGTCGCACTCAACCGACAGGCGATAGCGGACAACGCACCCAAATTACCCAAGGGCGCCCTTGTCATCCAGCCACCCTTCGGCGTGCGTTGCGAGGAAATCCCATCGCACGCCCAAATCCTGGAAGTGGATTTTAAAGAGCTTGCCGAAAGTGAAGCGGGAACTGCTCGCAGTAAGAACATTGTAGCGACGGGCGTGTTACTAGGCCTTCTCGGCATCGATGATGATCTCGCCGAAGAGAATGTGGGAGAAATCTTTTCTAAGAAAGGACCTGACATCGTTGCCGCTAACCGTAACGCGTTGCGCGCCGGCATGGAGGAGGGTGCGAAGCATCAAGCAATTCTTGCAGATAGAACGTTCGCACCGTTTGAGCAAAAGGCGCGTATGCTGCTGTCGGGAAACGAAGCGGTCGCGCTAGGAGCTCTGACAGCCGGCGTTCGCTTCTTTGCAGGTTATCCAATCACCCCCGCAAGTGAGATCATGGAATGGCTGGCGGGACAACTCCCGAAGGTGGGAGGCCTCATGATTCAGGCTGAGGATGAAATTGCCTCGCTGGCGATGTGTATCGGCGCCTCCTTTGGCGGGGTGAAATCGATGACCGCAACCAGTGGGCCGGGATTATCGCTGATGATCGAGCTCCTGGGGCTGGCTGGCATGGCTGAGCTTCCCGTTGTAGTGGTCGATGTCCAGCGGGCAGGGCCGAGCACGGGCATGCCCACAAAAGAAGCGCAAGGCGATCTTGTGCTGGCGGCGTATGGGTCGCATGGAGAAATTCCCCGGGTCGTTTTAGCACCACAAACGGTGGCCGATTGCTTCACGCAAACCATTCGTGCCGTCAATGTGGCCCACGAGTTTCAGATTCCCGTCCTCTTACTCTCTAGCCAATCTCTCAGCCATCGCATGCAAACGATCGATCCGCCGGACATTGAAAACCTCGAGATTTTTGAGGAAAAATTCTGGGATCCAGAAAAGGGGACGCACCCGTTCCAGCGCTATGTTGATACGCCGGACGGGATGCCTACACCCCGCTCCGTTCCAGGCATTCCGGGAGGAATGTATCGTTGCGGCGGTCTCGAACACAATGAGTTCGGAAACCCCGATTTCGCCCCCGCCGTGCGTCGCCGCATGGTAGCGCGGCGCCTCAAGCGCATGGCTGCTATTGCGAGGGCTTTCCGCGGGACGACCTTTGAATACCTCGGTAGCGCTGAAACGTCGCTCGGTCTCATGAGCTGGGGGGCAACGGCCCCGGTCGCCTTGGAGACAATTCACGAACTGGAAAAGCAAGGACTGCATTTCCGTGCCCTTCTCCCCCACGTCCTGTGGCCGATGCCGGAGAATGCTATCCGGACGTTCTTAGCCAGTGGTATCAAAACGCTTTTCATTCCTGAGCTCAACGCAACAGCTCAATTCGCAGAAATGCTCAAAGCGCACTTCACGAAAGAGCTCCTAGAGAACAACATCGAAATCGTGAGTATCACCAAAGATGACGGGTTGCCTTTCTCGCCGGCGGAGATTCGCGATGGCATCCTATCGCACCCGGCAGTTTCTCAAAAGTAAGGAGGTAATAAGGCAAGATGAGCGGCGTGGCAAAAGACATCCAAACAGAACAAGGCAAACCAGCTCGAAAGACTTACAAGGGGAGCGAGCGAGCGACTTGGTGCGCGGGTTGCGGAGACTACAGTGTGCTGGCAGCTCTGGACAAAGCGCTCATTGCTTACGGTCGTCCCGAGGAAGAAATTACGATCGTTTCCGGGATCGGCTGCTCGAGCCGTTTTCCATTTTTCATGAATACTTATGGTTTTCATTCGGTCCACGGGCGGGCCCTTGCTGTGGCGACGGGTCTGAAGTTGGCTCGGCCAGAGATTACTGTGATTGCCACGGGGGGAGACGGCGACGCTTTGGCGATCGGGGGAAATCACTTTTTTCATGCGATGCGCCGCAACGTGGACATCACGTATATCCTCATGGATAATCAAATTTACGGGATGACCAAGGGCCAGGCGGCGCCCACAAGCGAACTGGGCATGAAAACGAAATCGACCCCCTACGGGACATTCGAGCCACCAGTGGATCCCATCTGGGCCGCCCTCACGATGGGAGCCACTTTCGTCGCCCAAACAGCTAGCCACGATCCCAACCACATGACGCAAATGTTTCTTCTTGGGCTTCAGCATCGTGGGATGAGCTTCATCAATTGCTTGTCGCCTTGCGTCACTTTCAACGCGGGCATGGACCGCGAGTATTTCAAAGCTCATTCGCGGCCGGTGCCGGAGAATTTCGACCCCACTGATTACGAAGCAGCGGTGCGTCTTGCACTGGAAGCCAAACGGGAGAAGTATTTCCCGCTGGGCGTCATCCATGTTCGTCAGGAACCGACTCTGGCCGACCGCATTGGTGAGATCCATGAACGTGCGATCTCGTCCTCAAAACACCGTGCCTCGGTAGAAGAAATTGTGAAAATGTTTCTGTGATCCTATCTTTTTGTTACACCTCCTGCGTCGAGCAAACACCGAGGGGCTGGCCACCATTGATTCACTCGAAAAGCTGCCAGTCGGATGCTGTGGTCACAGAGCTAATCGAGAGGAGCACGCGATTCGATTCCCCGCCACCTGGGACGCGAACGTAAAGCGACTCCATCCCCTCGCATTGGGGCGGAGTCTGTAATACGATTTCTCGCGGTGAGGTCGAAAGGATATCGTTGAAGCGGATCGTCCCCCACCAAACCTCTGACTCTCCTTCGGCGTTGAAGAGATTGACTCCGCGCACAACGAGCGGAGCTCCCGCGGCGACGAAGTAATCTGGCGTCGTGCTGCCAGCGGGACGATTTGCAAACGGGCCTGCTGACAAACGAACTGTTCGAGGACCACCCAAGCTAGAAATAGCTGTTGCTGTGACGGCTGGACCAAATTGGTAATTGAGGTCGTCTTGGCTCAAAACACCATCAGGCCCTAGTGAGACGATTGTGTAACGATCAAAAGAATCTCCGTAAAGCTCAAGCGTCACTGAGCCACTGTCCCCTCGCAAGAGGCCTAAAGGCGAAAAGAAGTAGTAGGGATTTCCCCAAGGATCGAGAGGACTGCCCCTGTCGTACGGGCTATCCGTTGTCTGTGTGCGCCCAGATTGAAATGTGACGTAAGGACCTTTCCACGGTAAGGGGGCGCTGAGGAGTGCGACGCGCTGTGGGAGAAAACGGCCTTCCCACCACCGAATGACGTACGAGCCGCCTCGATCATCAATGTAATCGTAGAGCGGCTGCACCGAAGAATCAGAGCTATCATTCAGAGCTTCAAGAGCTACGAAATAGTTTGTGTCGAGCGCACAGAACGTTTCGGCTTGAGCTAGGATTGCCATTTCCTGGGCAAGGCCTGTTCGAAGGCACAAGACAAGTATCACGGCAATGAGAGCTAGCGGTTTGGCTCGGGCACGTCCCACGTTCGACCTCCCAGAATTGATTACTGCGACGTCAGCCGGGCGTTCAATCGCGGAAGACTCTAAACAGCTTGAAGTCGCAGTGGGATTGGCCCACAGGGGAAAACATGCAGAGCTCAATGGCAAGCGGTTCGCAATGGCGTCAACGACTTCGCGCATTTGTCAGAAAAAGCTTAGGTGTTCCCGAGTTGGTGGACGTGCGGTCCTACCTTCAGTTTCTTTTCTTCAAGCACGTCCTACGCATCAATCGCTCCGTTCCGTGGCCAGTCCACTTCACTTCGCGTGTCGTCTGCCCGGAACGGGTCAAACGCGGACGCGGCACATACCCTGGCGACATGCCGGGCTGCTACATCCAGGCGATCAACGGGATTGAGCTTGGCGACTACACCATCCTTGCTCCTAACGTGGGCCTGATCAGTGCCAACCATGATCCAGCGTGCCTCGATCGCCATCTGCCCGCGCCGCCCATCCGTATCGGAAGCCATTGCTGGATAGGAATGAATGCTGTGATTCTGCCTGGCGTGGAGCTTGGAGACCACACCATCGTGGGGGCAGGCAGCGTCGTGACCCGAAGCTTTCCGGAGGGATATTGCATCATTGCCGGCAATCCTGCGCGGCTCATTCGTAGGCTTTCTCGTGAAGAACTCACCCCCGGATCAAACTCAAAAGATCCTTGCCAATTTTCAATGCCGCCAAGCCATAACGCTCGACCTGAAAATAGAGCTGAAGGTGCGGATTGAAGTTTTCTTTGAACCGCGCAATGGTTGGGATGTTGGCTCCAATGAAATCGAAGGTAAGCCACTGCTGGCCGGCATACTGGCGAATGATTTCCCACACGAGAAGTGAGCTCACCCCCAACGGCAGGTATTCTGCCGCATGGGCGGCGATGGCGTAGTAGAGCGTTTGCCCAAAGGCAAGAAGCACGACGTACCCCGCTAGCTGATCTTCGTGCCACGCGGCAATGATCGAGCGATAAGGGGTCAATGCGCGGTGCTCGAGAATTGCCTCAAACAGCTCTCGGGAGACTGGGCACTCCTCACCGCGCCGCCTAAAGGTTTCCTCAAAGAGTCGGTAAGCAGGCTCGGTTGGAAGGCGAGCGCTCAGCTCGAAAGGCTCCTTCTCGGCTTTTCTAATAAGACGACGCGCGCTACCGTCAAAACGGTTCCAATGCTCCTCCGGCAAGAGTCGCATATTTAGATAGTACGTGAAGCGAGGAGAAATCAGAAAGCCGAGCTGCTGGAGCGGGCGAATATCTTCGACGTGCGGTGCGAGGGCCAGATTGACGTACGCATAATTGTCGCCTAGCAAACTGCCAAGAGCGGTTAGAATCATGTGAGCATGCGAAGCACGATCAGAAAACTTTTCCGACTGACTCAGATCCAGAACGAAACCAGCGTAAGGAGTAAGAAGTGGGGTAACAGCTGTAGAAAGGCCAAATTTCTCGCGTTCAAGAACCACGCATCCACCGACGAGCATTTTGCCCTCAAAGCATCCCCAAATGACGGGACGCGAAGGCGCATAGGCTTGGGAGATTGCCTGCGCCCACGCTGAGGAGTGATAGACCGTACCTTGGGGCGAAAGCTCGACAAAACGGTCCCATGACTCAAACTCATGCGGTTCAAGCTTACGAACTTCAAGCTTCGTGGTCATGAGGATTTATTGAGCAAAGTGATGTAGGTTTGCAAGTACTGGGCAACCATCCTCGCCGTGGAAAATTGCGCTTCGATGCGCTGACGCGCGGCAGCAGCTAGCTTCTGGCGTAAGGAGGGGCGCTGGGCAAGATAGTCGATCAGAAGGGCTAGACTGTGGGGATCTTCCACCGGTGCGAATAGCCCTGATTCTCCATCTTGGATGAGGTCGAGGAGCCCCCCGACTGGCGAGGCAATCACAGGAACACCGCTTGCCATGGCCTCCGCAACGGCCAGGCCAAAAGCTTCGCTCCGTGCTGGATGAACAAAACAATCGCACGCGGCGAGACATTTTGGCACTTCGTCGCACCACCCCGGCAGAATAAGACGCTTGGCGAGCCCCAACCCTTTGGCAAGATTCTCCAGCGCGGTACGCTCGTTTCCCTCTCCCCAAATGACAAACCTAAGCTGTTCTCGACTCCTCAATTCCGCCGCCGCTTTGATAAGTATTTGATAATTTTTTATCGGACGGAGATTTCCTGCAGCCCCCACGAGAAGAATCGTCTCAGCGTTGTCGTCAGGAAAAAGCGAGCGCAGAATTTCACGTCGGTGCTGACGCTGCTCGGGACAAAACACCTTCGTGTCGACACCATTCGGGATGACTCTCAACTTCTCTGGGGCGCAAACGCCGAATTCTCTGAGCCGATTTGCGATGCTGCGCGAAACGCCAACGATGACATCGCTGCAAGTTGCCGCAAAACGAAATCCCCAGCGAACGAGTGGTTCCGGAACCCACCGTCCCTCCTTCCATTCGTGGACTCCATTTTGCGTAACGACAATGCGGGGATTTCCCATCAACCGCGCCATCGGGGGGACAAAAAGCGAGGGGCGCGTCAAGGTGACATGAACAAGATGCGGTCGGACTTTGCGCAGCAGCGCCAGCAAGGCTCGGGCTGCTGCGAAGTCGCCTCCATTTGGCCGGCCCAGAACAACCGGCGTTGTCCGCAGACTCTCTTCGATCACGTCAGTAAGCTTTCCACCGCGAGACCAGGCGGCAAACCAGCATTGGGCACCGCTCTCCACCGCTGCTTGCGCAATCTCCGCTAACAAGCGTGTAGGAGCATCGGGCTCCAGAGCGTTCGCTACGTAAAGAATTCTTTGGCCCGATAAAGCAGCACCATGACCGGCTGATTGCTTGCGAGAAAGATCCGCGCTCATTCGTCTTCGCTAGCTATGTGATGAAGACCATACTTTTCGACGCGCTTGCGGACGGTATTGCGGCTGATTCCCAAAAGCCGCGCCGCTTTCGATTTGTTGCCGTGACACTCCCTCAGGGCCATCTCAAGAAGCTGCTTCTCAATCACGTCGAACGCATCCCACCCCTGCGGCAGAGGGCGAATTGATTGCAGTCTTTCAAAGATTGGGCGCATCAGAGTCTCTGGCAAAAGCGCTTCTTCATGCTCGCTTTGAACGACTGCCTGGTCAGTTGGCGGCATCCCAAGGCTTGGCGGGGAGGCATTCTTGCCAAGCAGCGTTTCAAGATCCGCCGCACGGATGACGTGACCCGGATGAACGATCATGCAATTCTTGATGAGATTTTCGAGCTCTCTGACGTTGCCCGGCCAGTGATAGCTTTGAAGAAGAGCTATCGCCTCCGGTGCAATCACTGGCGGCTCACGGTGGAGCTCCTGAGCGACCTTACGAACAAAGTACTGCGCCAAGGCCGGTATATCGAGGAGGCGCTCGCGAAGCGGCGGCATCCGAATCTCGACCACTCGCAGTCGAAAGTAAAGGTCTGTCCGGAACTGTTCTTGCTCGATAAGCTCCTCCAAATTACGATTGGTGGCGGCGATCACGCGGACATCCACGCGGCTCGGGCGTGTGCTGCCGACCTTCTCGATCTCGCCCGTTTCGAGGACTCGAAGGAGCTTCTTCTGCGTGGCGAGAGGCATTTCCCCAATTTCATCGAGAAAAATTGTGCCTCCGTCGCAAACTTCGAATTTCCCCGGCTTAGCAACGCTGGCGCCCGTAAAAGCGCCCCGCTCGTAACCAAATAACTCGCTCTCAAGAAGCTGCTCGGGGATGGCAGCGCAGTTGATGGCCAGGAAGGGACGATCGCGGCGCCGACTGTGTTGATAGAGTGCTCGCGCCACGAGCTCTTTGCCCGTTCCACTCTCCCCTGTGATGAGAACCGGAAGATCGCTATCGGCCACACGGCCAATGAGTTTGTATACTTCCTGCATAGGCGGACTGAGGCCGACAATCTCGTCCTCCGTGGGCGCCGCGACGCCTTCAAGAGAGAAGCCCACGGTGCGGCGCATATCCATGGCAGCGCGAGCGGCACGTGCCACAACGTCGCGCATCGCCTGGACATCAAAGGGTTTCAGAAGATACTCGAAAGCACCAAGCTTCATGGCTTCGATAGTGCTTTGGGTGGTGCCATAAGCCGTGACGAGGATGACAACGGTGCGGGGAGCGATCCGGCGAATCTCGGCGAGAGCCTCTACGCCCGTCATTCCTTTCATGCGCACGTCCATCACCACGACTTCTGGCTCGTGGAGCTTGACCAGCTCGATAGCCTGTTCACCAGAAAATGCTTCGAGGATCTGGTACTCGCGCTCAAAAAGGCGACGGAAAGAGTAGACGGCGTCGCGCTCGTCATCGACGATGAGAAGTTTGATTTTTTCCTGGCCAAGCGTCATGTGGATCGTGCCTCCAACGGCAAAGACACTTGCAATGTGGTGCCAGTAGGCCCAGTCCGCAAGACTTCGATTTTGCCCCCGTACTGAGCGAGGAGTTTTTGGGTCACAAAGAGCCCGAGCCCCACACCTTCTTTCCGTGTGGTCACAAAAGGCTCGAAAACGTGCTCAAGCACGTCGCGCGGAATGCCATAGCCTGTATCCTCAATTGTCATGACCATGTGCCCATTTCTGGCGCCGAGCTTGATCGCCAACGTTCCACCATTAGGCATAGCTTGAATTGCATTGAGAATCACATTCATGAGAATCTGTTCGAAGTGCCCTCGATCCATGAAGAGCCATGAGACGTTTTTCGCTGCATGAAAGCGCGCTGTGATATGCTTTGCCGAAAATGTGTGGTCGAGAAGCAGGAAAAGTTCTCGGACAACGTCGTCTGGCCGAAATTTTTCAAACCGCGGCGGCTGCTGCCGGGAAAAATTCAGGACCTGCGACACGATACGCGTGATGCGCTCTAGTTTTTCTGCGATAATACCCAGATCCTTTTGTCGATCAGCCGGGATGGCTGTGTCTTCTCTCAGGGAGTGCACAAGCATCGAAATGACTGAAACGGGATTGCGAATCTCATGGGCAATTTCGGCGCTCAACACGCCCAAGGTCGTGAGACGGTCGGCCTGACGCAGACTCTCTTCCGCTTTCACGAGCGATTCATACCGACGGGCGTTTTCAATCGCTATGCCGCATAACGATGCAAAGGCGCCGAGCAAGCGGATTTCGTCCTCAGCAAATCGGCGAGGTTTTGACGTATAGATGTTGATGATTCCGATGGGGCGCTGCTGAAAAAGTATCGGCAGAGAGAGGAGGGAAACGAGCTGCTCTTTGCGCGCCATGGAACGACTGCGGTAGCCCCGCGCACGCCTTACGTCGAAAACTTGAAGGGGAGCTCGCTGGGTGACCACTTGACCGATGAGTGAATTTGTGACACTGAGGGAAGAACGCTGCGTGTAGTATTGCCCGCCGCCTGAGACCGCGCTGATCACGAGCTCACCGTTTTCATTGAGTAACATGATGGAGCAGAGGCGTGTATCGAGCATCGTTTGCACTGTTTCAGTGATGCGCTGGAGAGCACGAGGAAGAGGCTCCGGCGCAATTAAAGCTTGGCCAGCCGTGATAAGCCCCTCAAGCTGCGCTGCTTGAGTGCTGAGCTGTTCATAAAGTCGTGAGGTTTGAATCACCTTGGCTGCTTGGTGGGCGATGGCAAGAAGGAGCTTCTCATCGTCAGCAGTGAAGGCCGCCAGATGCGTGCTGTCAACATTGAGCACCCCCGCGATTTTGCCATCAATGACCAAAGGAGCGGCAAGTTCGGAACGAACTTCAGGACGAAGAGGAAGATAAAAGTCCGACTTTGAAACGTCATCGACGCGCACGGGACGGCCTGTCTCGACTACACGGCCAACGACTCCCTGCCCAACCTTCAACTCGACATTACGCACGAGGTGGGACCCAGCGCCAAGCGCGACAACAATTCGAAGCCGATCTGGAGGATCGCCATCGAGAAGAGAGAGGCTCCCGCTGGTCGCGCCGAGTTCGCGCACTGTTTCAGCCAAAATGCGCCGAAGGATTTTTCTCTCCTCCGTGGTTGAGTTGATGAGATTGGCGATACGATAGAGAACACGGAGGCGCCTATAGCGGGATTTTGCGACTTCACGCGATTCTGGCACTTGTTTCTTTGTCATTTGGTTATCTTCGCACGGCAAAGCCGTTGTTTGCCCAGCCGTTTCCCCTGACCGGATGTGAAAGAGGCACAAAACACCATTGACACCTAACGGTACACACACGGCAATTCCGTCCTTGGAAGTCTCAGTTTAATGAAAGGTGCTCTCAACGATGAAATACATTGCGCTTACAGTGGCCACACTCACCCTGTTGGGGTGCCAAGCTCAACCGCCCAGTGAAAAAGGTGCAGAGAAAAAGGAAAGTCCTAAGTCCACGGTTCAAAAAGCTTCCCCAAAAGCTGCTGTTGGGTCCGAGAAACAAGTTGCTCCCAAGGCTGCCACTCCCACGCCTTCGGGTCCAAAAGCGGTCGGGCCCAAAGCGGTTGCCGAAAGCTATGAGCTTTCGAATGGGACAAAGCTTGTCAGCGGCTCGGTCGTGCTCATGATGCAGTTCTCGCTTATCAAAGGATATTTGAAAGCCGAAAAAGCGCCCAAAGCGATCAAGTTCACGCTGCAAGGGAGCGAATTGGAGGGTTATTATCCCACGGTCCGCCTTTCGATCTATGATCCAGAACAGCGTCGATGGCAGGAACTCGGGACCGTCGTTGCCAAGGGTGAAGTGACGAAGAGCTACGCGCTAACAAAAACCCCTGCTGGAACCGTGGCCTTTAACGTTCATTATTTCAAAACGGACCCTGAAGGCGGTAGCGTCAGACCTAAAGTCTTAGTGAAATCGGTCGAGCTGGAGTTCTAAAGCGGGGCTAACTCTCAAGGTAACAGCCGTTCCCCAGATCCCATTGCACCTTCCCGCTGGCAGCCTTGCCTCAGAGGCTGCCAGTGACGTCTCTTTTCAGTGCTATGTAATCAGAGCGGAGTTGACAGGAACAGAAAATCCGCATCGCTCTTACGGAGGTTTCCCCTACCGTTTCCCAGATAAAGACACTATTCCAAATTGCGCTCCCAAGGCACAAAAGGTCACCCGTAGCGCTCGGGACTCCCCTCACAATCCTAGCCATAGAGCGGATACATTATCCAAGCTATCCAATAGCCCAGTAGTGCAAGCCTATCATCTGACCACGAAGGAAGTCTAGCGATTGCAGTGTCTAGATTGCGCCACCTAGTGAAAGGTGACCGTCGGGCAAAATCAAGGTAATGCAACCGGGTAGCGTATCTCGCGGAGCATAACTCTTCCGCATGGTCAGCGGCTAAAAAAAGCAAGCCCCACTTCCTCACCAAGTGGGGCCAACTTCTCCTGGGTCTCTTACGCTTGTTAGGGCTTCTGGAGATGGCAGGTCAAGAAGACAAGCAATGTCGTCTTGTCCGTAACGTTGTTGGTCCGATTAAAGAAGAGCTTTCCAACATAGGGGAGATTGCGCAAAATGGGTACTCCGGATTCGGACTTGCGAGAACGCTCACCCGTCCAACCTCCCAGAACGATTGTTCCGCCATCATTGACACGCGCTGTTGTTGTCAGATACCGGCGGCGCAAATCAAATGCCCCCGGTGCGGTCGCCACTGATTGCTGATCATTGACATCCGTCTGATAGCGTTTCCCTTCAGCACCGATGTCGAATAGCTCGAGGTTTGAGATCTCCAGCCTGATCTCTCCCAACTGGGTGATATTGGGGGAAACGGACATGGTAACAGTGGGAATCGAATAACCACCACCCGTTGACGTTTGATTTGTCGTGTTATTTGTGGATGTTGTGCCTCCCGTCGTCGTTCCTCCCCCTGTATCAGTTGTACCTCCACCTGTGGTACCGCCAGTCGTAGTCGTACTTGCACCTCCACCTCCAAAAGGTGAAACGCCAATCCTTTGCTCGATCTGGAAATCAGCCGTCTCCCCATTCTCAACCGTGATCATAGGCCCGTTAACTACGTTGACGACCCCTTCCGCTTCCAGCATACGTAATGTGAAGGCGACAGGTGTTTGTCCCGGAGCGATGAAGTTTAGAACCGTTGCCCCTTTGAGTAACCCCATACTGCTCACCCCTTCGATGGACGGATCAAAGGGACTTCGCCATTCATCAGCATCCTGCGCAAATCGCATGTTCAGGACACTGTTATCAAAATCAACACCCTGCTGACCGATGTTCAAGATAGAGAACTGGGGTGCATATTCTTTGGCCTTGCTTTCGTTGACCTCGACAAGCTTCGTCTCGATGCTCACCTGGAGAACGGGGATATCGAGCTGCTCGATGTAGCTCTTAATTTCAGCGAAGTCCGCCGGGTCATCGTAACGGATGAGGAGAGCGTTCATGTTATCGATCGTTTCCACGGTGAGACCCGTCTCGGCAGGCTGGGGCTGCTGAGGCACTTGGCCCGGCACAAGCCCTGGGACCGCCGCCCCAGGCTGAGCTGCTCCAGGCTGAAGGCCTCCTGCGCCAATGCCGGCGACACCTGTACCTTGGGGAGCGTAACGAATTTGAAGTTTGGCCGTGCCTTGGCCTGCAGTTCCTGAGGGTCGAACCTCGAGCACGGCGATTTCGTAATCATCAATGAACTCGCTCTTGTACTCATCAATTGTCCGCTCTTCGCTTGTCGTCGGCGTGTTGATGATGAGTTCAATCGAATCGTCATTGCGGTCATTGGCATCGTTCTCGTTGATCTTGCTCGCCCTAAGCCTCAGATCACGGAACACAATCTCCTGAGGAGTTCCGCCACTGACACTCACTGTCCGGGTGATCTGGTTGCCTCTCTGAGCTGCTCCCCCCGTCGGTTCTTGGGCCGAGAGGCCGAGCACACGACTGATTAGGTCTGACATCTCTGAGGCCGTCTGATGCTTAAGGAAGATGATTTCAGATTTCTGCTTTTTCCCGAGCGTCGGGAGCGAGCGGATGTAATCGCTAACGATGCGAAGGTTATCTGGGTAGTCGACGATCGTCAGTTGCAACGTGTTGGGATCGTACCAATATCGTCGTCCTTCCGCCGCAGCAGCACTTTCACTCGATTTGGCATAGAGCAGGGTTTTGACGACAGTCACGATATTCTGCGCCATTTCGCGGACCTGCTCGATGTTATCGGAAAGCGGCTCACGAGGCGTCAGGTTGAAAGTTGCTACCTGGAGCTGTTGATTCTCGATCTTCTTGATAAAGTTTTTATCGAGCAGCAGCTCCTCGATCTTTTTGATATTTTCGGCCGTATCCTTCACGATGAGGTCGCCGCCGTCGACCACAACCTTCCGCTCAAGATCATACGGGGCATCGCCCTGGACGCGAACGATCGCCTCAACCAAGGCTTTGATCTTTGGACCTTCTTCGGGACGGATCTTCCAACTCTTGTAAATCAGGGCTGGCGGCCCCGCCTGCTGCATATCCTTCAAGAAGGCTTCAACCTTGTTGATATTCTCTTGGGAATCCGTCACCAAGAGCACGTTTTCACGGTCGTCGAGAAGGAGCTCGACGTTTTTCACCACTGGCACACCATCGCCACCATAAAGATAGCGCTGCAGGGTCTTATTTTCCAGGAGGGTCTTCAACCGTGCCACTTGGTCAGGAGTCAGGTTGAAGAACTTTGTCTTGAGGTCGGGCGTGATGGCAATGACCTCGCCGCTTTGGGTCCACTTGAGACCAATGGGGAGAAGCGTTGTGTCCAGTGCATCGCGCAGCGGTACATCTTCGAATTTCGCTGTAATTCGAAGATCTGGATCAACACCATCGGCGACGTAGAAGCTAATATCGGTAATGAGCGAGAGCGCGCTTAGGAACTCTGTCAACGACTTGGGGCCAGCTGTATCGAACGTAACCGGCATATCAAGGCGTGCGTTCGTCGTCGCCTCTTTCTGAAGCTCGATGGCGTTGGCCTGATGCTGCTGGACCCACGCGTCATACTCGGGCCGAGTCTGCTGCAGATACTGCAGCGCGCGTGGGTGATTTGGAACAAGCGTGAGGGCGTAGTTCCACCACTGGACCGCAACGTCCAACTGCCCATCCTGATAAGCAGCTAAACCTTTCTGGAACGCGGCTTCTGCTTGATCAGCCTTTTCCCGAGCGGCCAATTCTGCCTCAGCATCGCGAGAGGTTTTTCGGGAAGGAGTCGGTTTTTCCGTAGCCACGGATTTGGTACCGGCTTCTTCGCGAGCACGTGAGACTTGCTTCTCAGTGGCTGGCTTTTCCTGCTCTGGCTTCGCCTGCGGGGCCGAAGCCACAACCTTCTCTTCAGCTTTCTTTCCCTCCTTCGCCGCAGCGCTCGAGTCCGGTTGTTCGGTCTTAGGTGTCGCAGACAAGGGAGGCAAGACAACCGCTTCACCGGATGACTTCTGGGAGACAGACTTCTGAGCCGTGGCTTTCGGCTCCAAGTCTTTGACGAGCGCCTTCGCCTCAACGTTAGCCGGATCCTTTTGCATGGCCTCCATCGCCTTTGCGCGGGCTTCCTCGCGTTTACCCTCTTTCAGAAGGCGTTGGGCTTCTCGAACAAGGGTGTCGGCCTCAACCTTGGGATCCGATTTCTTAGGCTCAGCCTTTGCAACTGCCTTCTCGGCTGGTTTCGCCCCAGATTTGGCTGTTTTATCCGGTTCTTGGGCTTTGTCCTTGGCTACTTCCGCACTCGATGCTTTCTTATCGCTCTCGCTTTCTTTCGAAGACGCCTGCGCCGGGGAACTCTTTTCGGTCGTTTTGGCCTCGGATTTCGAAGCCTGTTTCTGAGTATCTGGCTTTGCCGCTTGAGGATGAGCACCCTTGGCAGTCGCTTCCGACTGGGCCTCTTTCTTGGTTTCCGCCGCCGGAGATGATTTCTTTTTCGCATCGTCAGCTTGGGCCACTTGAACGGGCTCAGGTTTTCCGGGAACAACAACTGCTTCCGGCGCCCCTGAAACCACGACTGCTGGTTGGCTCGATGGAGCCGCGGAAACATCCTTTGGTTGCAGCGCCGATGCCTTCACATTAACTTTGGCCGATTCCAACTCCCCCTGATGGGTTTTCTCCGGCACGTTTGAGCTCTTCTCCGTTGCAGTCTTCGGCTTTGGCTCCTCTTTGCGCGCCACATCTTGAGCTGCAGACGCTACACTTGCAGCGTTTTTCGCTTTTGGCTCCTCTTTCTTCACGGTGACCTGCTGAGCAGGCTGCTTCTCGTTGCGCACCGAGGGCGCACTTCCTTCTTTCAAACTGGCAACGACAGGAGAGTCGAAGCTTACCCCCTGTGAGCGCACGCGAAGAGCCGATGCTTGATCGACTTCAAATCTCTCTTTTTTGGAGACACGCTCTGCAGCGGGAAGGTCTTGGCGCGAGAACATGCTTTTGACGTGCTGCGCCAAACTGGGTTTTGAAGATCGCTCAAAGCTGTTTGCTCCGTCGGCGGTCTTCTGATCCTTAGGTAGGTTTCCAGGAAGATCAAGACGCGCAACGGAAGGAGAGAATTCTTTCGTCTTCGATTTCTGTTCGATCTCGTCGAGATAGCGACGCGCCTCAGCATTGTTGGCATCGAGCGCAATGGCCTGTTTGAAGTTCTGACGGGCCGCATCGAGTTTCCCTTCTTTCAGCGCCCGACGGCCTTCAACTACAAGGCGGGAAACGGCTTCGCTCGAACTGACGCCACCGCCCGCAGGAACCGGGATACCTTGTCCCCCCTGACCAGTGGTGCCCTTGTGAAGATTCGCAATCTCACGCAGATAAACGCTTGTCTGCCGATAATCACCAGCCGTGGCTTTGACTTTTTCGAAAAGCGCTTTAGCTTCATCGAGGCGGTTGGCTTGATACAGCTCTTGAGCTCGCCGGTATAACGCCTCTGCATTTGCGACTTGCTCGGCGCTCTCGGCCTCAGCACGCGCTTGTGGTACGGCAGTTGTTGGCGCCGCGGTCAAGGCTGCGCAAACCAGCCCTGCGCATATTCCCAATAGCACCCGATTCGGCTTTGTCGACAGCATCGATTTTAGCTCTCTCCCTTTTGGTCCTACGTGCTTATCGATATGCAACTCGTCCATACAAGATGAAACTTTTCCTTCCGCACTAGAAACGCTATCGCAAGCGCTTTTCTCTTGCCCACCTTGGTGGGACAACAAACCCCAGCATTGGAAGTTACGCCGATATTGACGCTGCGCTGTCATCTTAAATGCAATCAAAATTTCGCTCCTTTGCACACTTACCGAGGGCTCGTAGTGGTCGACGTGCTGGAAGCCGTGCCTTGTGCCTGTGCTCCTGAAATCCGATTCATGAGCTCACGCGCCCGCTGGTGCGCTGGGAAGGCATCGAGAACCTCGCGCAATAGCCGCCGCGCTTCTTCGGCTCGTCCCTCCGCAAGCGCTTTCTCAGCCGTGTCAACTTTGTTGCGAACTTCACGCTCAAGGGCTTCCCGCTGTTTCACGCTCTTATATTCAAACATGTTAAACTTCGCCACCTGATCAATTTCTGGTTTCGAAGAGATGTCACGCGACTTGGTGAACTCTTCGATCGCCTTGAAATGGGGGTTTTCCGCCACAGGGTCCTTGAAGACCGCTATTTTTTGTTCGCCCGCCCCAACTTCAGTAGGATTCTGCTCGATCCACCAGAAGTACACCATCACGCCAACAAGTACGTACATGACCGCGATGGCGATGCGATCGAGGTTCGCTTGAAGCAGTTTGAGGTATTGTGCGGTCTTTTCGTTCATGGCATCCTCACAATCCTAACATTTCCCCACCCGGCGCGCCAGGGGCTCCAGGTTTCGGAGCGTGCTGTTGCGGGGTCGCCGGCGGAGGCGTGGCGTACATCAAGCCGGGCTCGAGAGTGACACGTGCGGGAGCAAGCCGCGTTGACTTCCAGTGCACGCGCAGAACGACTTCACCGGTCTGCACCTGCTTGCCGACAAAACTCGAGATGCGCACCAAAGTGGGATCGCCGACGGTGCTATTGACAATCTCTTTCACCCATTCTTTTTCTGCTTTAAGGGCTTTCACGAAATCGAGCAGCGAGCGCATGTTCTCTGCTTCGCATTGGAGACGGACTTCACCGTCGGGACGCATTTCGAGCGAGGTGATGAGAACGTCGGCAGGCTTGACACGTTGCAGCATACCAAGAAACTCGAGCCAGAAGGCACGATCGCCAATAGCTTCACCTAAGGCCGTAAATTTCGCATTAACTTTTTCACGCTTTTGGCGGGCCTCCTCAATTTTCTGTTTAGTTTGGGCGGCCGTTTGGATCTTTGCCTCGTTCTCCTCGAGCCAGCGCTTCATATTGTTGATGTCGCGCTGCCCCACCTGCGTGCTCACGGCAATCATGGCAGCCAATCCCGCCGAGAGCAGAATCAGTTCGATATTCTTTTTCTTGAACTCACGCAGAGTCTTGAGTTCTCGGGGCAGGAAATCGATTGTGATGCGACCAAAACCCAAGCCCGTCAGGCCGAGACCAAAAGCGATACAGTAATGGGCAATACCGGCTGGATCGTCCTCTTCTGTGGGGACGCGCAGGGCTTCATTCTCGACGTGGCGCTTGATATCGACCGGAATTCCGAGTTTTTCCTCGATATAGGTAGCGAGATTGGGCTGGAGCGCCTGAGCGCCACTTAGCCAAATTGAGTCAACTGCTATCCCGTCAGGCTGGGAAAGATAGTAGTCGAGCGACTTGCGGATATCCAAGATGAGGCGATCCGCCCAGCTCGTAGCGAACTCTGAGGCCTCGGGATCCGCCCCAGCTTGCTCGATCTCGTCCTCTCGGCCCGGTACAATGATCATGGCGCGTGTGCGCTTGAGCTCTTCAGCGGCAGCCGGATCCTCTAGGCCGAGCTTTTCTTGCAGGCTACGCGTGAGCTCCCATCCTGCCCACGCCACACTGCGGGCAAAGCCAAGACGCCGATATTTTCCAAGACGCGCAATAGCCAGATCGAACGCCTGATTGCCGATATTGACGAAGGCGCGAACCTCCTCGAAGATTTCTTCTTCCGGCGCCTCTTCCACAGCAACCTCAGGCAGCTCTGCCTGCGCGTCTTTTGGTGTTTCCGTTTTCTTTTTCAGAAAACTAAAGCTCGGGAGCTTGAAGCCTTTCTCCTTTTTCGGCCCAGGCTCATCCTCGCCGCTCTCCGAGGCCGTTTCCTGGCTCACCTGCGCTACCGGCTTGAAAGCCCGCTTCTTCTTGAGAAGCCCAAGCTCTTCGCACAGGCGCTCAAAGGGCGTCGCGTCGAAAATCTGGAAGTTGAAGAGAGCGAATGAGCTTACGCAGATCGCGACCGGCTTGAGGCCCGTTTTGGCAACGAGTTTCATGAACTCGTTGATGAGGTCTTTCTTGACCGCGACGAGAAGGATCTCGAGGTCGCTTTCCGGACCCAAATCGAAAACTTGGTACTCAACCAGGGCTGTTTCGAGCGCAAAGGGAATTTGTTGGCGTGCCTCGTAGGCAATGATCCGCTGCAAACGCTCTTCCGTTGTGCGCGGTAGGTGAACCTTGCGGATGAAGACGTTCTGGCCAGAAATGCTGAAGACAGCGTGTTTGGTCGCAATTTTCTGCTCTTTGAGGGCATCGCGGATCGCCTTTGAGATGACCTCAATGCGTTGCGCATCTAGGGGGCCGGGCGATAAGGAGAGCGGAACAGAGAAGTACTTTGTGACACGGGCGCCAGTCTTTTCCGCAACCAATTCTGCTATTTTGATGGACGTGGAGCCAATGTCCACACCAAGGCATTTCCGCAGATTATGCATGAGCCTGCTGCTGGCCTCCCATCACATTGTGCCGCTCGGCTTGAAGCATACGATCCCTTCCACACGTCGCGCAAAATTGCTTACGCCCTCACACGATCCCGAGACTAAAAAAACTCCTCTCCGATCGTCCTGAAGAAAATCAAATCTGCACAGCAACCATCTTCTGTGGCGCTGGGCAACGTCAATGAAAGTTTTCCTCTTTGTCCCTCTCTGAGGTCAAAGGAAACCTTTTCGCCCAGCTTTTAGCTAAGAAGGGTAGTCGCGTGGGATGGGTTGTCAAGTCTGAGCTTTCAAATCGTGAAAATGTTATTCCATCATGTCGCGCGAGCCTTATTGGCTAGCAAGCAACGCTGTGCGTAACACATCTTGACATCGGTCTAGAATGCGCAATGGCAAGGGACATATAGACGTGACACAATTCCAAGACGCGGAGCAAAACAACATATGGAACTGCCGAGCCGATACGATCCTAAATCTGCAGAATCTAAGTGGTACGCCTGGTGGGAGGAGAGGGGCTTTTTTCATGCCGACGAGACCTTGTCGCCCCAAGAGCGCCCGCCTTACTGCATTGTGATTCCCCCACCTAATATCACTGGGATTCTGCACATGGGTCATGCGCTCAACAATACGCTCCAAGATGTTCTCGTTCGCTGGAAGCGCATGAGCGGGTTTAACGCTCTTTGGGTACCGGGGACTGACCACGCCAGCATTGCCACGCAGGTCGTCGTCGAGCGAGCCCTGAAAAAGGAAGGGCTGAGCCGAGAAAAGCTTGGGCGCGAAAAGTTTCTCGAACGCGTATGGGAATGGAAAGAAAAACATGGCAACATCATCGTCAATCAATTGAAGCGCCTCGGTTGCTCCTGTGATTGGCAGCGTGAACGTTTTACGATGGACCCGGGCCTGTCGCGCGCTGTGCGCACTGTGTTCAAACGCCTCTACGATGAGGGGCTCATTTATCGTGGGAATTATCTTATTAACTGGTGCCCGCGCTGCCTAACGACTCTAAGTGATGACGAAGTGGAGTTCACGGAAAAGCCTGGGAAACTCTGGTATATTCGCTACCCGGTGGAAGGTGAACCGGGGAAATACGCTGTGGTGGCAACCACGCGCCCAGAAACTATGCTCGGCGACACCGCCGTGGCGGTAAACCCATCGGATGAACGCTACAGAGGTTGGATTGGCAAGTCTGTCATTCTTCCGCTGGTGGGTCGGCGTATTCCGATCATTGCCGACGATTTTGTTGAAAAAGAGTTCGGCACGGGCATGGTCAAGATCACTCCGGCCCACGATTTCAATGACTACCTTGCTGGCAAGCGCCATGGCCTGCCCGAGATCAACGTCCTGACTCCCGACGCGCGGATCAACGACACCGTGCCCGCTTACGCTGGGCTGGATCGCTACGAGGCTCGCAAACGCATCGTTGCAGATCTGGAAGAACAAGGTCTGATCGAAAAGATCGAGGATTATACACAGCGTTCGGGAGAATGCTACCGCTGCCACACAGTTATTGAGCCGTACGTCTCACTGCAATGGTTTGTCAAAATGGCGCCGTTGGCAGAACCAGCCCGCAAAGCAGTTGAAGACGGCTGCATTCGCTTCATTCCCAAGAGCCGCGAGCGCGATTATTATCACTGGCTGGACAACTTACGAGACTGGTGCATCTCACGTCAGCTATGGTGGGGCCACCGGATCCCAGCCTGGACGTGTTACGATTGCGGCGAGCTCGTCGTCACCGATACGGAAAACTACGATGGGAATTGTCCAAAGTGCGGCAGCAACCAACTGACGCAGGACGCCGACGTCCTCGACACCTGGTTCTCCAGCGCCCTTTGGCCTTTCTCAACGCTGGGGTGGCCTGACCAGACTCGCGAGCTTGAGCTCTTCTACCCCACTGATACGTTGGTCACTGCAAAGGATATCATTTTCCTTTGGGTCGCCCGTATGATCATGATGGGGCTGCATTTCATGGGGGAAGTCCCCTTCCGCGATGTTTATTTCAACCCCATTGTGGGCGATGAGCACGGCAAGAAAATGAGCAAGTCCAAGGGCAATGCTATCGATCCTTTGGATCTCATGGAACAGTACGGCACCGATGCGCTACGCATAACGATGTGCGGCTATGCCGCCCAAGAGCAGCACATTGCCTTTAGCGTCAAACGCTGCGAAGGGTACCGCAATTTCATGAACAAGCTCTGGAATGCCGCGCGGCTTGTTCTGAGCAATACAGAGGATCTGACGCAGGAGCAGCTCGCTAACGCGGTTCCATTTGACGCCGATGCAAGAAAGAACGCCGCCCTCGAGGATCGATGGATTGTGCACGAGTACGTCAAGACAGTCCAAGCCGTGAATAAGGCTCTCGAAGACTATCGTTTTGATGATGCGGTCCACGCGATCTACGACTTCTTGTGGAAGAATTATTGCGATTACTATCTAGAACTAATTAAGCCGCGCCTCTACGCCAAAGACCTAAGCACACGGGCCACACGTGAGAGTGCCCAAGCCACTGCTGTGATTGTTCTGGAAGGAACCCTTCGCCTGCTGCACCCGTTCTGTCCGTTCATCACAGAGGAGCTGTGGCAAACCATGCGCGAGCGGTGGAGTCCGGCAACAAGCCGTCCCTCGCAAAATAAAACTTTTGGTTGGAGGACTTTGGAGGCTCTTGCCGCCGAGTCGATCATGATCAGCAGCTGGTGCTCATTTGATGACGACGCAGTGCGGCTTCTCAGTGACCGCGAAGCTGAGGAAACTGCCAATCTCCTGAGTGAAATTGTTTACGCGATCCGCAACAT
>FWWL01002261.1_pt1 | contig 41138 bp, 41 predicted proteins | sample 2228331 | NCBI WGS metagenome assembly FWWL01 (sample SAMEA103939775, study PRJEB20133) | metagenome
TCGTCCGCCAGCATTCGGTTCGTCTGGCGAATCGCCTCCGTTTGGGCGTCGGTCGCCGATTCGTCCCAAAGCGCGCCGTGCCATAAAGTGTTATCGATAATCAGCAAGCCCCCTGAGCGCAGTTTCGGCTTGATGACCTCGATCGAGCGCGGATAACCCTCCTTGTCGATATCGTTGAAGATGATGTCGAACTGCCCTTCGGTCTGCTCTAACTGGCTGATGGCTTCGCTTACATGATAGCGTATCAGGTCGCCCACGCCCAGTCGGGCAAGGTAATCGCGCGCTTTCAGCGAGAGTTCCTCATGCCAGACCACATGGTACACCTCGCCCCCGCCGTTGTCGCGCACACCCAGCGCGAACCAAGCGGTGGAGTAGCCGAACCCACTGCCCAGTTCAAACACGCGCCGAGCCTGGGTGAGCCGAGTGAGCAGATAGAGACACTGCCCCACCACAGGACCGACCATCGGGAAGCGGATTTCGCGCCCATAGTCTTCCATCTCCTGCAAAACCGGCGGGCGCGGAGGCACTAACGACTCCAAATAGGGCATCAACTGGGGATGATACAGTTCGCTCATCTTCAGAACCCGAACAGATTTTGGGGTAGGCTGGAACCGATTCGGAACGATTTTCGGATACCCATCTCTTGGCACAGGCGCGCTAGCTCCACATCGGCATCGCTCAGCTTCTGGTCGACCTCCGCCTGAGCCGAGCCACGCATATTCAACAAAGTGTTCAGATCTTGAGTCTCCAGCGACTGCTCAATCTGCATCATGAAGCGGATGTAGTTACCAAGCGCGACATAGTAGGTGTCCGCCAGCGCTTTACACTCCTGCGGTGGAGGCACCGACTGATACTCGCGCATCAATCCCGCCCAGTCTTGACGATAGCGTTCATATCCCTGCTCCAGGTTTTGCATGCGCTGTTGCTGTTCGTCCTCTTCCAGAGAGTATCGCATCGCCAGCGCGTCCTTGAGCATATCGACAGCGGGGTTGAAGTTGCGCTCCATCGCCTGACGCTTCTGCTCGATGCGTTTCAGGTGTTCCAGCCAATCCAACACATGTTGGGGCACTTGCTTGGGCTGGGGTGCCTCGCCTTGCAGGATACTTGGTGCAGGGGGTGGTGGTTCGGCTTGCAGGATGCTCGGTGCTTGGGGCGGTGCTTCGGCTTGCAGGATACTGGGTGCTTCCTCAGGTTTGACCTGCGCCCGTGCAAAGAAACCTGACTGTGTGCCCAACACGAACGCCAGCGCAATCAGCGCCATCACACCCAGCCCGACCCAGAGCCATCTTTTGTTGCTATTGGGGGATTGAGCCATGCTGACTGGAGAAGCTGAAGGCGCAACAGTGGGGGTCGGCGCAAGGGGCTGACCGCACGCCGAACAGAACCGCGCATTCGCCTCCATCACCTGCCCACACTTCCCACACCGTGCCATCATCTCACTCCTAAGGTCTTTGACGATAGGATTATACCCCCTGTTCCGACCGAGCCATCGCGCCGTTTTGGCGTCGGAAGCGAAGCACTTGGCTCTTCAACGATTCGCCGTCGTTGAGGGGTTCCACCGCTTGGGCAACCTGTTCGATGAAACGGTCGTACAACATCTCCCACTCTTGGCGCAGGAGGACGAGGTGGTGATACTGGGCACTGCTGACAAACTCGTAAATCGGGCGCAGTTGCAGGTTCGCCAACTCATATTGGTATAGGAGCAGTTCCTCTTCCAATGCGCGCTTGGTGCGCTGGTACTCTAAGTGTGCCGAACGGCAAAGGGCGACCTTCTCGCGTGCCTCCTCGATGAGCCGTAGCCGTTGCAGGTTGGGGGAAAGGGCTTCCGAGCGCGCTTGCGTCGGTTCGGGGCTTTTCGGCTCGTCGCGTGTCCAACTTTTCGGCTCTTCGTGGGTCCATTCACTCAGCAGTTGTTGATACTCGGCATAGAGCAATTGGCGTTGGGTTTGGTGTTCGGCTTTGAGTTGGCGGTGAAGCTGGTTGCGTTGCGCTTCGATGTGTTGTTGGGCAGCACGCGCCCGCCCTTTCAAAAAGCCTTCCACCATCGCCACCAGCCAGAGCGGAACCACGAGGATCGCCACGACGAGCAGAAGGGTGGCGTCTGTCGGCTGGGCAGAGCGCGTTGCACCGCCCCCACTGAGCACCATCCCCATTAGCAACACCGTCCCGAACAGCAAGAGAATGCCCCCACCGAGCGCGACACTCCACGCCTCACGTGCCGATTTGCGTTCGTCCCAGCGAAACTTGTGGAACAGCTCCGCCACAACCGCGCAAGTGCCCCACAGCCCACGCACCCACAACCCCATCGCCGAGACCCCGCCCAGCAGTGCCAGCCAGAAGCCGAGCGTGCCCAGCGCGTCCGCTGAGAGTGCCCCGCCGACCGCCATCCACAACACCGCGCCGACCCCCAACCCGACGCCGACCGTCATCAGCCACAGCAGTGCAGGGTGGAGCAATCGCTCTTGAAAAGTGGGCAAGTTGTGCTCGTGCGCAATCTGGGCTTCGGTGGGGGGCGCAGGCTCTTCTAAAAGGTTAGGCGCATTTTGACGCAGGTACTCCTCAAAAGTGGGCGGGCGCAGGAGTTGCCACGGGTCAGCGGTCTCAACCCTCATCCCCGTCTCTTCTCCCACGCTGTAGGAGAGGGGCGTCTTCTCGCCCGCCGATTTCCCACTCCCCATTCCCCATTCCCTACTCCCCTCTAAGCTGCCCCCTGCCGACTGCCCACTGCCCTTACTACTCCCCTCTAAGCTGCCCCCTGCCGACTGCCCACTGCCTTTACTACTCCCCTCACCACTGCCCCCTGCCGACTGCCCACTGCCCTCTGAATTCCCAAACAATACCTCATCGCCTTCGAAGAGGAGCGAGTCCTCCTCCTTGCCAGAAACCCACGCGATGCGCGGTTTGACTCCCAATCGTGCGAGGGCGAGGTAAGCCTCTTCGGTCGCGCGCTGACGCTTCTGAAACAGTTCCTCAAGCAGGGGGCGATAGCGCTCTCGAATGGCGTTCATCTGGGCAAGCACTTCATTGCGCTGTGCCTGCACTTCAAGGTTATACTGCAGGTCGTTTTCGCGCTGTCGGGCATAGTCTCGAATCGCCTCTTCACGCGCTTGGATGTAGTTCTGATAGGCGCGACGCAGTTCTTCGTAGCGGGCGCGCATCAGTTCGGCTTTGGGCATATGCACATGCGCAATCAGGTCGTAGAACGCTCTCCACTCACTCTCGTCGAACGGCACATCCTGAAACGGTGGCAGGGTCAGTGCGTTACCTGCACCCTGTCGGTGGTTTATCTCTGAACGGTCATAGCGCTCCATAACTCGCCCCTGTGATAGTATACTCTAAAAATCTCTGGGTGCTGCCATGCCAGTTAGAGGACATGGAGGGGCAGACCCCCGTGTCTGCCCTGCCAAACAGAAGCCCACCTTAGGCACAAGTACGAAAAACTGTCGTGTAGTAAGTTGTGGGAGAGGGAGGGTAGGGATGGGTGAGGGCTATCAGCGGAGAGGGGGGCTGGGGAGGTGAGGTCAGATTGTCCACTGCCCCAAACCATCTCAATCTTGCAAGAGCAGGTTCAGCTCAGGATAGAGTTGGTTGTAATCCTCGACACAGCGTGGAGGTTGCCCTGTGAGCCAGTCGCGCAGGTAGCCCGCCAGTATCGAGCCAGAGGTGATGGTGAAGATTCCATACTTACGATAGGCTTCGGCACGCACGGGGTCGTTCACTTTCGCTGCGAGGCGTTGAACCCCAAACAGTTCACGCACCATCTGCACCACCATCAGGTTCGTATTGTCCCCGCTGGTACAGGCGACAAAAGCGTCCATCGTGTCGACCTCTGCCTCACGCAGGGTGTCCTCATCTAAGCCGTCGCCTAGCACGATTTTGCAGGTATGGTGTTGTCCCAGCCGTCGGAGCGCATCGGGCGAGCGTTCAATCACCGTTACCGAGTGCCCCGCTTGACTCATCAGCAGGGCAAGGATAGACCCTGTGCGTCCACAACCCATAATCGCAATCCGCATCATTCGTCCTCCTCAGGCGTGCCATAGAGCCACAGTTGGCACGGCACATTATGCACCACAATGCTCAGTGTGTCGTCCATCGTGAACTCCGCTCGGCGTTGGTGGTAGTCGACCGCCATCATCACCAGGTCGACCTTCAGCTCTTGAACTTTCTGTACAAGGGCATAGCCGAAGTTGTGAACAGGGCACACGATGATTTCCAAGTCTCGATAGCCCATCTCTTCAGCGATTTCGCGTGCTGCGGTCGCAAAGGTCTCGCTGGGGAGGAGTCGTTCGTGGGGGCAGTTGTCCAGTGCGACCGAGCGAGGCACAACCGCAAGGCACAATACGCTCAGTTTCGAGTCGAACACGCGCGCCCACTCGATCGCTTGGCGCAGAACCTCACGGTCATCGTTCGTGTTTGCAAAGGGAACCAGCAGATGCTGGGGCAGTGCCTCTTCGCCTGTCTGTTTCGTGCGTCGTCGCCAGCCGAACAGTTTTAGTCCCATCGCTTTCGTACCGTTCATCTGCGCGGTGTGAGGAACCGCTTCGTCATATAGAGCCTCAGAAAGCCCCACACAATCAGAAGCCCGCCCAGAAGCCAGCCCTCTTGGCGTCCAGCGAGGAACACCTCGTAATAGATGACCCCTATCCCGAACACCACCATCAGGGCACTGATTCCATAACGGAGCGAGCTCATAGGAATATTATACTCGTTCCAGCTCCTCTCTCAGCAGTTCCTGCACGCGCTGGGGGTTCGCCCGACCCTGAGTCGCCTTCATTACTTGCCCCACCAAAAAGCCGATGACGCTGGTTTTTCCGCCTTTGTACTTTTCCACAGTGTCGGGGTTCTCGGCAATCACTTGGCGTGTGGCAGAGCGCAGGGCGTCCTCGTCGCTAATCTGCACCATCCCGCGTTCCTGCACAATCTTGGAAGGCATCTCGCCCGACTGGAACACTTCGTCAAACAGCTCTTTGGCGATGCGCCCTGTAATCGTGCCGTTCTTGATGAGTCCCACCAAATCGGCTAAGTGGGCGGGGGTGAGGCGCGACTGACTAATCGGGAGGTTCGTCTCGTTCAGGCGCGCTTGGAGCTCGACCGTAATCCAGTTGCAGGCGGTCTTGGGTTCCACGCCCAGCGCAACGCACCGCTCGAAGTACTCTGCCGTGTCGTATTCGGCGGTGAGCACCTTCGCATCGTAGTCCGATAGCCCATACTCCTTGCGGTAGCGGTCAGCTTTGGCAAGGGGCAGTTCGGGAATCGTCTTGCGCAGGGATTCGAGCCACTCCTCGCTAATCTGTATCGGCACGATGTCGGGTTCGGGGAAGTAGCGGTAGTCCTGCTCGAACTCCTTAGTGCGCATCGGGAAGCTGTATGCGCCCTCTTCGCTCCATCCACGCGTCTCCTGAACCACTTGACCGCCCGATTCGAGCAGTTGGATTTGGCGTTCAACTTCAAACTCGATTCCGCGCATCACCGAGCGGAACGAGTTGAGGTTTTTGAGCTCGGTCTTGACGCCCAGTGTGTCGGAGCCTTCGGGTGCGACGCTGATGTTCGGCTCGCAGCGCAGGGAGCCTTCTTCCATCTTGCCGTCGCACACTTTCAGGTAGGTCAGGATAGCACGCAGTTGCACGAGGTACTCGCGTGCCTCCTCTGCTGAGTGGATGTCGGGCGGGAAATCGGTGACAATCTCCATCAGGGGCACGCCTGCGCGGTTATAGTCCACCTCGCTCTCGCCGGGCAGGTAGTGGAACAGTTTGCCCGTGTCTTCCTCAAGGTGCACGCGCCGAATGCCGATTCGCTTACGCTCGCCGTTCACCTCGATCTCGATGTACCCGCGTGTGCCAATCGGGTGAATCTCGCCGTACTGGGAAATCTGGTAGCCCTTGGGCAGGTCGGGATAGAAGTAGTTCTTGCGATAGAACACCGCGACGGGGGCAATCTGGCAGTTGAGTGCGAGGGCGGTGCGTATCACATGTTCCACTGCCTTGCGGTTCGGCACGGGCAGGGTGCCGGGCAAGCCCAAGCAGATAGGGCAGACATTCGTGTTGGGCAAATCCCCGAACCGCGTCGCACACCCACAGAACATCTTGCTCTCGGTGAGCAGTTGGGCGTGAACCTCCATCCCGATACTGGGTATGTAGCGCGTGCTCATTCTGGATGGGGATTATACCTCAGGGTTGGCGAGCCTGCCGTACACATCGTACACATCGGCGCGCTCGATGAGCACCTCCACAAAACTGCCTGCCTCTACCCGACCGTCGCGCACATAGACCAGCCCGTCTACATCGGGCGCGTCCCGATGGGAGCGACCAATCGCCCACTTGCCGTCCTCAGAGTACCCCTCAATCAGCACGCGCATCGTCTTGCCGACCCATTCCTGATTTTTGCGGTAGGAGATAGGTTGTTGGGCGCGCATGAGCTGGTCGAACCGAGCGCGCTTGACCCGAAACGGCACTTGGTCGTCCATCAGTGCGGAGGGCGTGCCCTTCTCGCGCGAGTAGAGAAACGCGCCCACGCGGTCTAACTCCGCTTCATAAAGGAAATCGAGCAGGTACTGGAAGTGCGCATCGGTCTCGCCCGGAAAACCGACGATGAAGGTGGTGCGAATGGCAATCGTGGGCATCGCCTCGCGCAGTTTGCGTATCATCTTGAGATAAGTTGTCCCGTCGCCCGGACGACGCATCGCCCGCAGTATCTCGCGATGAGCGTGCTGGAGGGGCACATCCAGATAGGGCACCACCTTCGGCAGGGACGCCATCGCCTCAATCAGGGCGTCCGTCACACGCGAGGGATAGGCATAATGTATTCGTATCCACTCCAGCCCTTCCACAGCGTTCAGTTCGCGCAGGAGCGTCGGGAGCATAAACTGTTTGTAGAGGTCGTAGCCGTACTGGGTGGTGTCTTGGGCGATGAGGTTAATCTCCTTCGCGCCGTTCTGGGCGAGCCAATGCGCTTCTTCCAAGATGCGCTCGATGGGCTTGCTCACATGCTTGCCCCGAAAGGAAGGGATGGTGCAGAAGGTGCATTTATGGTCGCATCCTTCCGAGACCTTCAGGTAGGCGGTCCAGGGGGCGCGACTGCGCAGGCGCGTGGGCACCTCCGCCCAGCGGTGGTGAGGCGGTTGGATGTCGGTGAGAGGCGATTTTGCTTGGCGTGCGGTGTTCACAATCTCATCGAAGCGCGCCATCTGCCCCACGCCCACAAAAGCGTCCACTTCGGGGAACTGGCTTTGCAGTTGCTCGCCCAAGCGCTGAACCATACAGCCCGCCACAATCACGCGTTCGGTCTTGCCCGCGCGTTTCAGCTGAAGCGCGTGCTGAATGACCTCCATCCCCTCGCGCTTCGCCGACTCCAGAAACCCGCAGGTGTTAATCACAATCACATCGGGCGAATCGGTCTGGGTATCCAGCTGATAGCCCGCTTTGTGAAGCACACCCGCGATTTCTTCGGAGTCGACCTCATTCTTGGCGCATCCGAGCGTGATAATCCGAACGGTGGGGCGATTCATCGGGGGGAAGTATACCCGCCCGTGTGGGGTACAATCCTGTGCGTGGAGAACGGCAGACAGGGGCTACGGCGCGCAGTCTATCCGGGCAGTTTTGACCCGCCAACACTGGGGCACTTGGATGTTGTCACGCGCGCATCGAAACTGTTCGACGAGGTGATTGTCGCCGTGGCAGTCAACTCGCAGAAGCGTCCGCTCTTCACCTTGCAGGAACGCACCGAGATGTTGGAGCAGTGTTGTGCGCATCTGTCGAATGTGCGTGTGCTGGCGTTGGAGGGGCTTTTGGTCGCCTTCGCCCAGCGAATTGGCGCGTGCGCCATCGTGCGGGGTCTGCGGGCGGTGTCCGACTTCGAGTACGAGTTCCAGATGGCGACGATGAACCGCCAGCTCGCCCCCGAAGTGGACACCTGCTTCCTGATGACCCACCAGCAGTATGCGTTCCTGTCGTCGTCGATGGTGAAGGAGGTGGCGCGGTTGGGAGGCGATGTGCGGGCGTTCGTGCCCGAAGTCGTCGCCCAACGATTAGATGCCAAATTCCATAAAACGGGGGCAGGAATCGCCCCCCCTACCGACGAATCTTAGTCCCAGCATAGGGGAGGCACCAGCAATGATGAACACGGATGTGGGCACTATCCGAAAATGGCTCAGAGAACTGGATAATGCATTTGAAAAGGCGCGAAGCTTCGGACCGTTTATCGTGGGATTGAATAAAGGCGAGTGTCATAATCTGGTTCAGCAGATTTTGGCGAACATCCCGTCCGAAATGGACCGCGCAGAGCATATCTTGCGCCATTCCGACCGCTTAGTCGGCACTGCGCAGACACAGGCGCAGATGACCTTAGAGCAAGCGCAGGAGGAGGCGCGTCGTATCATCGAGAGCGCACGGCGCGAGGCAGAGGAAATCCTCGAGCGCGCCCGTGCCGAACAACAGCGCATGCTCAGCCAGACCGAAGTCTACCAGTTAGCCGAATCGCAGGCGCGTGAGATGATCGAATCGGCACGCGAGAAGGCACACCAGATTCGTCAAGGGGCAGACGAATACGCCTACGAGGTGCTGACCCAAGTAGAGACCGTGCTGGCGAAGGTGATGGGCACGGTTCAGAACGGCAAGGTTATCTTGGAAGACTATCTCAAGCAGAGGGTCGGCACTCGGCGTTAGCGCGCCCGTGCTACCCCTGAGGGTGTTCGAAAAATCCATTCGTAGCACGGGCATCCTGCCCATAGAGTAGCACAGGCATCCTGTTCGTGTGCCATATGGGCAAGATGCCCAAGCCACTTTTTTTCGAACACCCTCGCTACCCCTTGAAATCGTCCATACTCTGTTGGGTATACTTATTGACCGCGTGGGGCCATGGTCTAGGGGACTAGGACGCCTGGTTTTCAGCCAGGAGGACGGGGGTTCGAATCCCCCTGGCCCTATTTGATTCTAACCTGCTCTGCTACCCCATTCGAATCTCCCAATCGTAGGGGATTTCGGGCGTGTTGTAGGGCAAGCGGAGCTCGTCGGGCTTCTGACGGTTGTACGGCTCGGTCGGGAAGTTGATGAGCAGGGACGGCTCGGTGCCGATTGTCTTGTACCCGTGTGCCACCAACGGGGGAATCACGAGCAAAATGCGGTTCTGCTCCCCCAAGAAGAACTCATTAATCACCCCATAAGTGGGCGAGTCGGGGCGACGGTCATAGAGCACCGCCTTCACCATCCCCTTCACGACGACCCAGTAGTCGGTCTGCAGTTCGTGCCAGTGCCAGGCGCGAATGACGCCCGGATAGTTGAGCGACACATACGCTTGCCCGAACTTTTGGAAAATTGGGTCGTCCGAGCGAAGCATCTCCATCAGGTAGCCCCGTTCGTCTGCGTGGGCTACAAGCGGTTTGGTCATCACGCCTTCAATCAGTCGTTTCTCCATCGCTAACGCACCATCGCTTCGGGGGGATTCGCGTAAGCTCGGTATTGGGCGTCCACACCTGCCTCTTCCGTGCGCCCTTTATGGAGCCACACACGGTAGCGCAGGGTGAGCGATTTGCCCGCAGGAATCGTATGGTCGCCCTCGCCCTTGCGCGTGCCGGGCACGAAGTCGTGAACTCCGAATGGGTTCACCGCAAACAGCCCGTAGTCGCGCACATGCCAGTAGGTCGGGTGGCGCAGGTTGCTGGGGTGGTCGAAGATGGCGATTCCGACCACTTCGCCTTCCACGATGCCGGTGTAGTCGCACCAATGAGCGCGCTTGCCCCACGCCTCACGGTCGCGCTGACCCGCAGAGTTGACTATCTGTCCGCCCTGATTGCGCGTGACCTCCATACTGGAGGCGACCCGAATGCCGAAACTGCCCTCTTTCGTGTCGCCGAGTCGCACTTCGCCCTCGCTTGCGGTGAGCGTGATGGTGTAGTCGAGGAATCGGGCGTCGGGTGTGGCGTAGCAGACGATTTCGGTCGTCTCTTCGCAGACCTTTTTGCCGTCGGGCGCAACCCAGTCGTTTCGGGCGACAATCCGCGCCAACACGAGACCCGCCTCCGCCACCAGCAGTTCCCGATGTTCAACGCGCCCCTTGTTTGCGCCCTCCGCCCAGAAGTCGATACCGTTCACCTCGCCGTGCGTAAACCAGACTGAACGGTGGTGGGGGTGGTCCATACTCTCGCCCGGAATCCGTTGCATCGGGAAGTGGCGCGTGATGGGTTTGCCCGTCGGTCCCATCAGTGGGTAGAGATAGGGCTTCGGCGCGCCCCGAAACACATAGGCGGTGAACGGCTGACCGCGATACATCACGCGCACCGCACTCTCGGCCTGATTGATACTGAACCCCGCCTCGCCCGAATCAGGGCGCACCTGATAGACACGCGCCTGATTTTGGGGCAGGTCGGGTTCGATCCACACTATCCAGCGTTTGCCCTCACGCTCCACGACCTGTGCAGGCAGGTTGTGCGTCCCGCCCTGCACGCGGAACGGCTCGCGGGGTGGACGCCCACTGATTGCCACCCAAATCGGCGTCTGCCGATAGGACGCCTTGCTCGCCTTCAGATGGATTCTCATCGTCTCTTCGTTCTCCATTAGACGAACCTCGCTGGCTGGACGAGTTCGCGCGTGACCTCTCGAATCGAGGCACAGCCCGTCAGCCCCAGCACCAAGTCGAAATCGGCTAAGAAGTTGCGCAGGTAGGTATAAACGCCTTGTTCGCCATCGATAGCGAGCGCCCACATCACGGGTCTACCGAGAAGCACGGTAGTTGCGCCCAGCGCAATCGCTTTCAGCGCGTCCGAACCGCTTCGAATACCGCTATCGAACAGCACAGGGATACGCCCTTCAATCGCCTCCACCACTTGGGGCAGTGCCGAGAGCGCAGGAATCGCGCCGTCGACCTGTCGCCCGCCGTGATTGGAGACGATGATGCCGTCTGCGCCCGACGCCACCGCCTGACGCGCATCGTCGGGATGCAGAATGCCCTTCAACAGGATAGGCAGGCGAGTGTGCGCTTTCAGGTTCGCGATGGCGTCCCAAGTCAGACTGGAGTTGCCGAACAGTTGAGCGAAGTGCATCACCGCACTGCCGGGGTCTTCTTCGGGCGGTGCGCTCAAGCCACGACGAAACACAGGGTCGCTGAAGTAGTTCGCCAGCCCCTCGCCCTGCATAAAGGGTAGGTAGGCATGGGTGAGATCGCGCGGACGCCACGCCAGCATGTGGGTATCCAGCGTCAGCACAATCGCTTGATAGCCTGCCTTCTCGGCGCGCTGGACGAAACTGACCGCCAGTTCGGGGTCGCGCGGGTGATAGAGTTGGAACCAGCGCGGAGCATCGCCCATCGCCTCCGCCACCTGCTCGATGCTGTAGGACGAGACCGTACTCAGCACCATCGGGATACCGAGCTTGGCACAGGCGCGGGCGGTCGCCAGCTCGCCATCGGGGTGGATGATGCCCTGCACCCCGATCGGGGCAACAAGAATCGGCGCGGGATAGGTGTACCCGAAGAGTTGGACAGTGCGGTCGCGCACCGTCACATTACGCAACATCCTCGGCACGAGCCAGTACGACTCGAACGCTCGGCGGTTGGCGTCCATCGTGGTCTCGAAGCCGGCTCCGCCTGCCACATAATCGTAAGCGGTCGGTTTCAGCACTTCATGGGCGCGCGCCTCCAACTCCGAATCGTCCACCGGGAAGGTCTCAGGCATCCCGAACAGACCCTTGCGATAAATCTCCAGCTGGCGTTCCATTCCCGTTTCCATCGCTAAGCCTCCCAAAAAGCGGGTTCGACTCGCAGGTCAACTTTCCTGCTATCGGGTGGGGCGTTCCTGCAAGCGGGTACACTTCTGTCGGATGCGACTGGGCATTTTCAAAGATTGGTTGAACAAGGTCGGGCAGGTGTTCACTCGGCGTGGGGTGGACGAAGAGCTGCTTGCCGAGCTGGAGGAGACGCTCATCACCGCCGATATGAATGTGCTGGCGGTGGAAAAGGTGCTGGACACTTTGCGCCAGGAGGCGCGCGCTCAACGCCTGCGCGAAGTGGACGATGTGAAAAACTGCCTGCGCCAACTCCTGCGCGAGTGGTTGGGCGAGCCAGTGCCCCTCAACGAATCGCCCAATATCCCCAACCTGTACCTGTTCGTGGGCGTGAACGGTGTGGGCAAGACCACCAGCATCGCCAAAGTCGCTCAGATGTTCAAAAATCGGGGCAAGCGCGTACTGCTTGCAGCGGGCGACACCTTCCGCGCCGCAGCGATCGACCAACTCCAAATCTGGGCAGACCGATTGGGCATCGATGTGGTCAAGCATCGTGAAGGCGCGGACGCCTCCGCCGTGGTCTACGACGCTATCGAGGCGGGCAGGGCACGCCGAATCGATTTTGTGTTAGCCGATACCGCAGGACGCCAGCACACCCACGCCCATCTGATGGAAGAGCTCAAGAAAATCTATCGAGTCTCCGAGAAGGCACTGGGGCGCCCTGCCGACGAAGTGCTGTTGGTGCTGGACGCTGTCGCGGGGCAGAACGCCATTCGCCAAGCGCAAGAGTTCGCACGCGCCCTGCCCATCACGGGCATCATTCTCACTAAATTAGATAGTACCAGCCGCGGGGGTGCCATCCTCACCATCCGCCAAGAGCTGGGCATCCCGATCAAACTCATCGGCACGGGCGAAAAAGCCGAGAACATCGAGCTGTTCGACCCCGATAAGTTCATCGAGAACCTGCTGGAACCGCTCAACGAAGGGTAGCGGGTACACTACCTGCGTGCGTCCGTTGGAACTCAGCCCCGAAGAGTTGCGTCAGGCGGGCTACAAGGTCATCGACACGCTCGTGGACTATTGGCAGACGCTCCACGACCGCCCGATTGGCAAGCGTCCGACACTTACCGAGATGGCGCAACTGCTCAACGAACCTATCCCCGAAACGCCCCAGCCGTTCGATGCGGTGTTGGAGGAGTTCCTGAGTAAAGTGTTGCCGAATGTGGTGAAGGTCGACCACCCGCGCTACTTCGCTTTCGTGCCTGCGCCCAACAACCCGATTGGGGTGCTGGCAGATACGCTGGCGACAGGGATGAACCTCTTTGTCGGCACTTGGATGGTGGGCGGGGGCGCAACGCAGGTCGAACGCGTAGTAATCGACTGGCTTCGGCAGATGCTCGGTATGCCCGACTCGGCTGGGGGGCTGTTCGTGAGCGGTGGCTCAGTGGCGAACTTGGTGGGGCTTACTGCAGGGCGTCAGCAGTACCCGAACGCCCTCCAAAAGGGCACGGTCTACTTTTCGGACCAGACCCACTCGTGCGTGGCACGCGCCCTGAGAGTGCTGGGCTTTCGCGACGAACAGATGCGAATCCTGCCCTGCAACGAGCAGTTCCAAATCCCGATGGAGGAGCTCGAGGCGCAGATTGCTCAAGACCGCGCCGACGGATGGGAACCGTTCTGCATCGTGGGCAACGCAGGCACGACCAACACGGGTACAGTCGACCCTCTCGGTGAGTTAGCCGACCTGTGCGAGCGGGAAGGGCTGTGGCTTCATATTGATGGGGCATACGGCGCGTCGGCAATCCTCACGGAGGAAGGACGCACACGACTGGAAGGTATCGGGCGCGTCCACTCGCTGGCAATCGACCCCCATAAGTGGCTCTACCAGCCGATGATGGCAGGCTGTGTGCTGGTCAGGGAGATGCGCCACCTCTACGAAGCGTTCCATATCCTGCCCGCCTATCTTCAAGATAAAGAAGGCAAGGGTGGAATCGACCTCTGCGACTACGGCATCGAGCTCTCGCGCAACTTCCGCGCGCTCAAGCTCTGGATGAGCCTGAAGGTGTTCGGCATCGAAGCGTTTCGTCAGGCGATGGAGCATAATCTTGCGCTCGCCCGCCACGCCGAAGCGCGCCTGCGCGAAATGCCCGATTGGCAGATTGTCTCGCCCGCTACGATGGGCATTCTGGCGTTCCGCTATGAACCATCGGGCTACAGTGCGGAGGCAATCGATGCGCTGAACCGTGCGCTGGTCGATGCGATGCTCGAAGACGGCTTTGCACTGGTCAGTTCCACCGTGTTGAAGGGGCGTGTGGCACTACGAATGTGTACGATGCATCCCCACGCCACCTACGACGATGTGGACGAGAGCCTGCGCCGACTAAATCGGTTCGCTCAACAAGGAGGCACACGATGAGACGGCTGACGATGGTGATTGCAACCTTCTGGTTAGCGTTGGGGCTGTTAGACCTCATCACCTTTTTCGCAGGTAAACGAAGCGGGATACCGATAACGGGTATCTTCCAGACCTTAGGCGCAACCCTTCTGCTCCTGCGCAAGCCATTCGGCTGGGGTATGTTGATGGGGGTATCGGTTGTTTGGATGGTGATCGGAGCCATCGGGGTGATGATTGCACTCTTCGCGCCTGAGAGCACCTTCGATCTTCCGAACGACTCGAAGTACATCTGGGGAATCCATTTTCGAGTTCTTATCGCATCAGGAGCGGCGCTCGTGAGCCTGATGGGAACCCTCTCATGGCTCGGGTTAAGGCGCGACCGCCCCGCCGATTGGACACCCTAAGCCAAAACCTGTTATCTCTACCGTAATCGTTTCGCCCTCAGATGGCACAATTTGACTCGGATGAGGGCACGACGATGAAGGTGCTGATTGCAGAGGACAGTACGGTAACCGCCAAGTTGCTAGACAGGCAACTGCGTGCGGAAGGCTATGAGACGCTTGTGGCTCTGGACGGCAAGCAGGCATGGGAGCTGTTCCAACAAGAGCAACCTCCACTGGTTATCACCGACTGGGAAATGCCCGAAATGGACGGCGTGGAACTCTGCCGTGCCATACGAAACCACCAGACCGAAGGCTATACTTATGTAATTATGCTCACAGCACGGAGCCAGAAAAACGATAAACTGGAAGCGCTGGACGCAGGTGCAGACGATTTCCTGAGCAAACCCCCCGACCCCGCTGAACTTTATGCCTGCTTGAAAACCGCCCAACGCATCCTGAGCGCAGAAAAGCGGCTTCAAGAGCAGAACACCGAACTGCGCGAGATGTATGAAGAGCTCCAGCACCAAAACGAGATGCTCCTCTCCGCGCAACGGCTGGTCGAACACGCCAACCGCCGATTCTCCGAACTCTTTGAGCATGTGCCCGTCGCCTGCTTCACTTTCGATGAAGAAGGCATCATCCACGAATGGAACAAGGCGGCAGAACAACTTTACGGACGCCCCAAGTCCGAAGTGCTGTTCCAATCGATGTTCGAGAAGGTCTTTCGGGGCGAGTCGGCTTCGAGGGTGTTGGAAGTGGTTCAGCATGTGATGCGCGGTTCGAGCATCACGGGAGTCGAGTCCGCCGATGTAGATGCCGAGGGCAACCTGCACTATGTGCTACGAAGCGCTATACCCTTGCGCAACCATTTGGGCGAGGTGGTGGGCGGAATTATGTCGGTGGTCGATGTGACCTACCGCGTCGAAGCCGAGCGACAACTCAAACTGCTCAACGAGCAACTCCAGAACTTAGCCGTCACCGATGGCTTGACTGGGCTAAGAAACCGACGCGCCTTTGAAGAGCATCTTATCCAAGAGGTCGCCGAGGCAAAGCGGTTCAAGACGCCTCTCTCGCTCTTGATGATCGATGTCGACCACTTCAAGCAGTTCAACGACACCTTCGGGCACTCCTTAGGTGATGAGGTTCTGCGCACGGTAGCGTCTATTTTGAGCAAGGGGGCGCGTCAATCGGATATTGTGGCACGCTATGGTGGAGAAGAGTTCGCCATCATCATGCCGAACACCGACCTGACCTCCGCCATGCTCGCCGCTGAACGACTCCGACGCACAGTGGAAGAGTGCGAGGGATTCCCACGCTCCATCACCATCAGCGTCGGCGTGGCGCAGTGGGTCGACACAATGCAGAGCCAGCACGACCTGGTAGAACTCGCTGACCAAGCGCTCTACCGCGCTAAGTCTTCAGGACGCAATCGCGTCTGCGCAAACGGAACCGAAGCGTTCCTGACGGAAGTCGCCTAAATAATTAGCAGGAAAGTCAGCACGCAGGGGGAACACGGAATATCTGGGTAGGGGTCAAAACACTATGAATAAAGCGAAGGTCTCGACAAAGGTCAGCCCGAAAGTCCGCGCTCAAGCTAGCCAAGGACTCAAGACTCTGGCACAGCTCCTCACGCTGAACGAAGAGGAGTTGCAAGACCTGATTGCTCAAGAGGTCGAGAGCAATCCCGCTCTGGAGTTCGTGGACGAGGAGCCGACCTATCGCAACGGGGTAAAAATCGAGGTCTACTCCTACGACTCAGAGCCAGATGAGTTAATAGAGGGCGGAAATCCCGACTTCGATGAGGACTACAACGCTCGGTTCGCTGTGCCAGCGCTGGAACTAAGAGAGCATGTGCGCGGGCAGTTAGACCTGTCGCTTCCCGAAGAATTGCTCCCGATAGGGCACTATCTAGTCGACTCGCTGGACGGGCGAGGCTATCTCACCACCGATGTGGAGGAGGTTGCGCTTCAACTCAACTGCACACTGGAGCAGGTGGAGCGCGCACTGGCAGAGCTTCACCGATGTGACCCGCCCGGCATTGGCGCACGCGACCTTCGAGAGGCACTGATTTTACAGGCAAAAGCATTCCAACGCAATCAACTCAAGCACGAAGAGCAGCATCTGTTAGATGTGGCACTCGCAATCTTTGAACGGGCTTGGGGCGAGCTCTGCAAAGGTAATCTATGGGGGATTGCTCGACGCCTGCACGAAGAGGTATCGGTAATCGAGCAGACGATTCAGTTCATTCGTAGTGAGTTCAAGCCCTACCCTGCGGAAGGCTTCTCGTTTGCCGTGTCGCTGGTGGATATCGCCTTACCTCAGGAGCCTGATTTTATTGTGCATCGCTCACCTGCAGGGCTGACCGTGGAGATACGCGGGAGATACTCCGAGAGCCTCCGCCTCAGCCAAGCCTATCAAGAACAGTATGCCCGCCTGCGTCAAGTGGGGCGCGCATTCTCAAAGGCGGATGGCGAACATATCGTCCACTATGTTTCTCAGGCGAAGATGTTCCTGAAGGCGCTTCAACAACGCTACCAGACGCTCAAGCGTGTGGCGGAGGCAATCATTCGGCGCGAGTTCAACTTCATCCAGACGGGCGACCCGCGCTTTTTGATACCGCTCACCCGCACCGAGTTAGCCGAAGAGACGGGTCTGCACCGCTCTACCATCGGGCGCGCCGTGCGGGGCAAGCGGATGCGCCTGCCCTGCGGTTCGGTCGTGTCGTTAGACATCTTCTTCGACGCTTCCTACCGTGTTGCAATGATGATTCAACAGATTATCGACCGCTACGAGACGACCGAACATCGCCTGACCGATGCCGAAATCGCCGAGTACCTCCATCAGCACTGGGGCATCGAGATTGCGCGCCGTACCGTCAGCAAATACCGCCAGCAACACCGTATACTCTCCTCACGCTGGCGCGAGCGCGACCGACTCGTCGGGTAGAATCTCCTCGAATAAGGAGGTTCGAACCGATGAGCAAAAAATATCATCTTAAGGCGGAGCCACGCACTCTCACCGGGAAGAAGGCGAGACGACTTCTGCGCGAGAAAAAGGTGCCCGGTGCTCTCTATAATGTCAGTGGCACCACCTACCCAGTGCAATTTCCAGAGAAGGAGCTGAATGCAGTGCTACTCCACGCGGGCACGAGCCATATTATTGAAGTGGAGATCAACGGACAAAAGTACGACACCCTCTTGCGCGAAGTCGACCGTGAGCCGATTACGACCCGCATTCGCCATGTGAACCTGTGGGCACTGCCTGCAGGAAGCACGATCGATGTAGAGGTGCCGATTCGGTTCGTGGGCGAATCGGACGCTGTGAAGTCGGGTGGAACACTGGTGCATCCGCTGGAGAAGCTCACGGTACGCTGTCTCCCGACCGAAATTCCCGAATCGATCGAGGTGGACATCAGCGGACTGGTAAACTTCCACGATTCGATTCATGTGCGCGACCTGAAGTTGCCTGAGACTATTCGCGTGCTGGACGACCCCGACGCCACGATTGTCACGATTACCCCGCCGAAAGGCGTTGAGGAAGAGGAGGAGGCATCTGCCGAGTCCGTTGGTGAGTAGGCGATGTGGCTAGGGCATCTTGCCCAAGTGAGGGCAGTAGGCAGTGGGGAAGTAGGAGCAGGGTGCCTGGGCTACGAGTGTGGCTTAGGCATCTTGCCCATAAAGCGCACAAGCAGGAATGCCCGTGCTACGATTTTGCTGATGGGCAGGAATGCCCGTGCTATGAAGGGGGCACCTCCTCCCGATAGCGGCGGATAATCGCATCGATTTCGGGCTGGCGTCGGAAGGCGTTTAGCTCGGCGATGAGGTCGTCCTGCAACTGTAGCCCGCGCACCGCCCGATAGACCATCTGAAGCCCCTGAAGCAACTCGCTCGCTGATTGGGTGTTGTACACATACGCAGGGGCTGTTTCGGGCTGGAGCTGTGCGCGTATCAGCATGCGCACCCTGTCCATATCCACCAGCCGACCAGGGCAGGTCTTGGTGGTCGGTGTGGGCGCTAACCCGCGCTGAACTAACTCGTTCACCTCGCGATGCCCCATCACAATCAAGCCGTCGGGTTCGTCCAAAAACTTTTGAGTGAGCCCGTACCGCTGGAGCATCGCAATCGTGTGCTGAATGCCCGACTCTAACTGCTGGGGCGTGAGCGGTGCGATATCGCCGTGCCCCGAAAAGCAGATGTGATAGGTGGTCTCGTTGATACCTGCTACACCAGCGGGCACTTTATTGGGGTCGCGTCCGAGTTCGACCGTGCCGTCGAAGCGAATCACCACATTGTAGCCGATTTCGCTCCAGCCACGCTCGCGGTGCCACTGGTCAATCTGCTGGGCGGTCGTGTCGAACGCTTGTCCGTTGCGCCCATGTGCGGCGGTGTGCCACACGATACGCTCAATCTTGCGTGTTGCTCTGCGTGCCATGTTCGCCTCCGGGCTGTTAGGATAGTCCTGCAAGGGATGTCAGCCTATTGGGGAAGGATACCCGCTCTACTCCATCAAGCGTGCAATCGGCGTTTGACCACCATAGACCTGTGCGCCCGTGTGCGTCAGGATTTCCACCGATTTGGAGAAGATGAGCAAGTCCACTTGGCTCCCACGCTCGATGAACGAGACCTTCTGGGCGGGGCAGACCTGTTCGCCTTCACGAACATAGGTGGTAATCTTGTTCACGAACTTGTCGGCAATCTCCACCATCGCAATCCGCACGCGCTCGTTCTCGATGAACACCGTCTGGCGTTCGTTTTCCAATTGGTAGCGTTTGCCGAGCAAGTCGACCGCCCGCCTCAGCCACGCCATACTCACATATTCCCATAGGTCGACCATAGGCAGGTTCGTTTTGGCGGCCGTGTAGACAATCTTACGCACGGTGCCTGCGATGGGTGCATAGTTGTAGTGGACATCGAGCGGACTCATGTAGACCCCAATCAGCCAGCCTTCGGGGGAAACGCCCTCCCAGTCGGCACGGGTGATTTCCCGGATGGGGATAGGGCGTCCGAGTTTCTCAGCGAACACCGTGCCCTCCGCACTCACAGGGCGAATGTAGACGACCTTCCCATCGCAGGGCGAGAGGATGAGATTCTCGTCAGGTGGGGGGATTCGGAGCGGGTCGCGGTAGAACCAGACCTTGCGCAGGAACCAGTTCGCACCGCCCACGACTGCCCCTGCGCTAAGAAGCAGTTTCAGCCAAGTTGGAACCTTCACGCCCCCGATTCTACCCGACGCCCGACAGGTTCGCACCGACCATCTTAGCGCCAATCGCCTCGCGTGAGAATTGCGCCCGCTCGAACTCCCCTATGATTTGCCCCTTGTAAAGCACGGCGATTCGGTCGGTGTAGGTCATCAGTTCGTCCAGGTCCAGCGCAATCACAAGCGCGCTCATGCCTTGCTCGCAGGCTTGGCGTATCGCTTGGTAGGTGGCAGAAGTGCCTTTGATGTCCAGTCCGCGGGTGGGTGCGTAGGCTATCAGCAGGCGCGGGTTGCCGTAAAGCGTGCGCGCAATTACCAATCGCTGTTGATTCCCTCCAGAGAGTTGGAGGATCGGCGCGTTCAGCGAGGGCACTTTGACTTCGAATCGGCGGATGAGCGATTCGGCACGCTGGCGCACGGCGCGCAATCGGAGCCAGCCGAGCCGTTGGAGTTCGGGGTCGCGTTGTGCGCCCAAGATAGCGTTCTCCAGCACGCTCCACTGGGGCACCATCCCGCGTCGGAATCGGTCGTCGAACAGGTATCGGATACCGTGTTGAAGTCGCCACAGGGTAGGGCGGTGGGTGAAATCGGTCTCATCCAGCAGGAGGGTTCCTTTGGCGATAGGGCGCACGCCTGCGAGGGCTTCCATCAGCTCGTTTTGCCCGTTGCCGTCTACCCCTGCCAAGCCGACGATTTCGCCGGGATAGAGTTTCAGGCTCAGCCCCTGCACGCCCCATCCCCCACGCTCCGAGCGCACATAGAGGTCTTGGATCGTGAGGCGCGGGGTGGATTTAGCCCTCACCCCCGACCCCTCTCCTGCAACCATCTCTGTCATTCCGAGCCGAAGGCGAGGAATCTCAACCTCACCCCCTTGCCCCCTCTCCGTTTTTCTCTCCCCGTCACCCTGTTTTCTCTCCTCGTCGCCCTGAGCGAAGCGAAGGGTCTGAGATTCCTCGCTTCGCTCGGAATGACGAACAGGCTCGTTTGCGGAGAGGGAAAGCTGGGGTAGGTGAGGGCTAGCTGGGGCTGGGCGGGTCAGGGCATTTTCTCCACTGCCCACTCCCCATTCCCCACTCCCCTCAATCTCCCCACTGCCCACTGCCCACTGCCCACTGCCCTCATACTCCCCACTCCCCATTCCCCACTCCCCATTCCCCTCCTCTCCAATAATCCATCGCGTGAGTTGGTCGGCATCCACCTCGCTCACGCGCGTCTCCGCCACCTTGCGTCCCCCTCGCATCACCGTCACCCAGTCGGCATACTGCAACACCTCGCTGAGTTTGTGCGTCACGAGCAGGATGGTGCGCCCCTCCGCCTTGAGTCGCAACAGGGTGGCAAACAAAGTTTCCACATCGGTGGGTGAGAGCATCGCGGTCGGCTCGTCCAGAATCAGAATCTCGGCGTTGCGCCACAGCAGTTTCAGAATCTCCAACTTCTGGCGCGCTGCGACACTGAGCGTTTCGGCGGGGCGGTTCCAGTCGGGTTCGAACTCCAGCGCGGAGGCTAACTGGCGTGCCCGCTCCAATGCCTCACGCCGATGGAGTATGCCGAACCGTCCTGCCTGCTCTGCGCCCAACATCAGATTGTCCAGTATGGTCAGTTCGGGGATAATGCTGTAGTGCTGGCTCACCATCCCGATATGGTACGCGATTGCATCGGCAGGGCTTCGGAAATGCACACGCTGACCCTTCAGCCAGACTTCGCCTGCATCGGGCTGGTAGTAGCCATACAGCACGCGCATCAGGGTGGTTTTGCCCGCACCGTTCTCGCCCATAATCGCGTGGAGCGTGCCCGGCTCCACATGCAAATCGACCGAATCGCACGCTATAAGAGTGCCAAACCGCTTTGTAATCCCGCGCATTTCAATCAGCGCGGTCTTCGTCGTGCCCGCCTCGTAGGTCTGTACTGCCATCTTAGTCCAAAGGATAGTAAGGGTGGAAGTGGTGCACGGGGCTGTGTCCTGCCCCGACAGGGCGCGCGGTAAGCAAGGCACGCGTGATGTACTCCTTTGCCTTCTTCACCGCCATCAACACCTCGTAGCCGAGCGCAAGGTATGCGGTAATCGCTGCCGAGAAGGTACAGCCCGTGCCGTGCGTGTGGGGCGTGTCGATGTGCTCGGCGCTGAGCCAGTGGAACTCCCGCCCATCGTAGAGTAAGTCGTCGGCGCAGTCGGTCAAGTGCCCGCCTTTCACCACCACATAGCGCGCGCCCATAGCGTGAATCTGTTTCGCCGACTCGACCATCTGTTCCTTCGTGCGCACTTCGAAACCGACCAGTACACTCGCCTCGCCGAGATTGGGCGTGACCACCGTCGCCAACGGCAGAATCTGGGTGCGCAGTGCGGAAATCGCATCCTCTTTCAGTAGGCGGTCGCCACTCTTTGCGACCATCACGGGGTCTACGACCAACTTGGGGATGCTGTGTCGTCGGATACGCTCGGCGACCACCTGAATAATCTCCGCACTGAAGAGCATCCCTGTCTTAGCAGAGTGCGCGCCAATATCGCTCATCACCGAGTCAATCTGCAACCCTACGAACTCAGGGTCGACAGGATAGACCGCTTGGACGCCGACGGTGTTCTGAGCGGTGAGAGCGGTAATCGCGCTCGTGCCGAACACCCCCAGCGCGGAGAAGGTCTTCAAATCGGCTTGAATCCCTGCGCCTCCGCCCGAATCGGAACCTGCGATGGTGAGTGCTTTGCGCATAGCCAAAGTGTACCTGAAGCGAGTGTCGGGTACAATTCGCCCGAACGAAGGAGATAGCAACCGATGGCGATTTTGGTCGATGCGAACTCGAAGGTCTTAGTGCAGGGAATTACAGGGCGCGAAGGAGAGTTTCACACGCGCCAAATGCTCGAATATGGCACGAAAGTCGTCGCTGGGGTAACGCCCGGTAAGGGTGGTCAAGAAGTGGCGGGCGTGCCCGTGTTCGATACTGTGAAACAGGCGGTGCGCGAGACGGGCGCGAATGTAAGTTGTATCTTCGTGCCTGCGCCCTTCGCTCCCGATGCGATTTTAGAGGCGGCAGACGCAGGCGTCGAACTGATTGTGTGCATCACCGAAGGCATCCCCGTGCAGGACATGGTGAAGGTCATTCGGTATGTGAAGGGTTGCACCAACAGTCGCGTGATTGGTCCGAACTGTCCGGGGCTGACCACCGCGGGCGAATGCAAGGTGGGGATTATGCCTGGAATGCTGTTTCGCAAGGGCAACATCGGGCTGGTCTCGCGCAGTGGCACGCTGACCTACGAGATTGTGTATGCGCTCACCCAAGCGGGGTTCGGACAATCCACCTGTGTCGGGATCGGGGGCGACCCGATTATCGGCACAACCTTCGCTGATGTGCTTCCCATGTTCGAGGCAGACCCCCAGACCGAGGCGGTCGTGCTGGTGGGCGAGATTGGTGGTTCGGACGAGGAAATCGCCGCCGAGTACATCCAGTCTGAGATGAAGAAGCCTGTGGTCGGCTTCATTTCGGGGCGCACTGCACCGCCCGGCAAGCGTATGGGGCACGCAGGGGCGATTATCTCAGGGGGCAAGGGCAGTCCCCAATCTAAAGTGGAGGCACTGACGCGAGCGGGCGTGCCAATTGCCGACACCCCCAGCGAAATCCCCGACCTGATACGACAGGTTCTGAGCAATCGCTGAGAGGGCAGTGGGAGACTACACTCTTATGCACTCAACTCTGAATCGATGCGCTTCACTATCTGGAGTGCCTTCTCCTCTGGGATTTCGCGCTGATTGAGCAGTGCAATCGCTTCCAATAGGCTCTTGCGTAGGGGCGATTCGGGCGGGAGGCTCTGCGCCACCTGAAGCAGGGTCGACCCCGCAGGCAGTCCGAACCGCCGACAGAGCCGACGGCGCAGGTCGTCCAGCACCGTCTCGAAAGCAGGGCGCACCGCACGCCCCGACGCATACAGGTTCGTCATCGCATCGATGAACTCGCCCAGTGCGGGAGCAGGCGGATTGGTTGGGGTTGGCAGACCGAACCGCCTGCCCACCGAGTAGAGCGCAATCGCCACTAGCACCAACAGGTGTGCGAAGGCAACCTTCAGCCCTGTCGGCGCGTATGCCCAGAACCCCCTACTGGGCGACTCATCGAGAATTATGTCGCCTTGCCACGCATCATCGAAGTAGATGTCTCCACCTTCTGGCAAGAGCCACCGTACAACCGATAGGATGAACAGTGCGTTGTCCGCCTCACGCAGATCGAGATTGCTTAGCCACTGCCAGTCGGCGCACTCCACGATGTAGCCTTCATCCAACCTGTGCAGGGCGACGACCACACCACCATCGCCCAGCAGGGGCACCCAATCGCTTTCAGCAGGGGAGAGTTTCGATGCCCCGCCGAGCGGTTGTGCCACCCGAACAGCGCGCACCTCCCGAAGCCATTCGGCATCGAGCAAGGGCTTCACTTCGCGCGTTCGGTCTGAGCGAGTGGCGGATAGCGGAATACCCGACCGTTCCCGACGAAGCGTTTCGGACAGGCGGATGTCGCTCGTCATCAGGATGATACACCCTCCTTCGCGCACCCACTCTTCCAAAGCTTCAGCATCTTCTTCTGTGTACGCACTGATGACGCGCCCCAGTCCCAGTACATCGGTTGCGGGGAACATCACGAGCAGGTCGGCGTCGTCGGGTAGGTGGCGAAAGGTGCGCTTGAACGAGTGAACCGTGTAGCCGTTGCGCTCCAGCAGGCGGGCAAGGGCTTTCGCCCCGTTGCGATTCTGGCTATAGCTGAGCGGTTTCGGTGCAAAGCGCGGGTCGATGCTCTCCCTCAGGAGCATGTTCGACACCATCAGGAGCGCGCCCAGCACTCCCGCCAAAATCGTGAGTCGTAGCCAACTAAGCCGTTGCCCGCGCATTCTGGCTCAACCTCGCTGTCAGAGTGCGGAACGCCTCCTCGAACTGCTGATAGTCGGCGCGCTCGGCGTCCACCCCACCGTACCAGAGTAGGTCAAAGCGCAAGGTTAGGGGCGCCATCGTCTGATAGTAGGTGCGGTCGGTCTGCGCACGCAACTGTTGCAGGTGCTCCCAGTTTGTGCGTGCGGGGTCGTACTCCAGCACTCGATGCTCGCTGAGCAGGCGCAGGAGTCCCAAGTAGAGTGCGCGCACCGAGCCTTTCAGATTGCCCTCGTTTGCCAGCTGTTGCGCCAATTGTGCCCACTCATCTGCAGTGAGCACGCGCGCATCCTGAATCTCGCTAATGTCGATCGCCGTGCGTTGGGTTCGGCGCGGGCGTTGCTGATAGTAGTTCGCCACATAGGAAATCAGAAGCCCCAGAAGCGCAATCAGCAGGGCAATCACAATCCACTGTGCCACAACCCCTGCACCGCCCCCTGCACCGCCCAGCCCGCCCAACAGACTCATAATCCACCTTATGACCTGCTCCAGCATCTGGTTCAGGAGCCGTCCGATACGCGCAAGCCACGGCTCATCGGGTATCTGCATGTCTGGCTCGGCATAGATTGCCTCCACCTGCTGGCGCACCGCCTCGCGTGAAAAGTCATGTGAATAAGGCTCCAGCACCTCTCGATACGACTCCAGCGTGCTGAGTGCCTGCTCCAGTGCGGAATCGCTTCGCTTGGCGTCGTCTAATAAAACCTCCAGAGGCGCACGCGCTTCGGGCGAAAGCGGATTCAACGCGTTCTTGGCACGCTCTAACAGTTTGTCGCGTTGGGCTTGAGACGCGCTTCTCGCTTGGCGTGCGAGCGATTCGGCTTGCTCTAACGCCGAGCGCACATCCGCTGCGAACGCCAGCGAAATCAGCCCCAAGCAGAGTATCAAGACCCACGCGCGCAACCCTTTCACGCCTCCACCTCACGCCCCAACAACTGCTGAATGTCCAGCCCCTCACGCCGATAGCGTAGGTCATAGTAGAGCAAGACACTGGTCAGGTACATCGCAGGCATCACCAACAGATAACCGAGATAACTCAGCACTTCAATGAGCTGACCCCATGTGAAATAGTAGTTTAGGAAGAGTGTTTCCAAATCATATGCGAACGAGAGAATCAGGACGGCGATGCCGATAATCAGAAAGACCGCTGCGTAGACCGCGAAGTAGACCACCGTCTGAAGTCCCCAGAACAGCAGACAGCTCACCACCGCGTGCTTGAAGTTGGCGCGCACCAGTTCGAACGCTCGGTTGAATGCGCTGATTGCGTCGGTGTTTGGCTCCAGTATAATCACTTGGGGCAGAATGATGAACCAGACCGACCCCATCGCTAAGCCGACCAGCCCCACCACCGTAATCACCAGCGACAGGGTCAACACCAGAATCAGCGAGAGTGTGGGCGGAAGCCCCATCTGAGCGATACCGACAGTTAGCACGATGAAACTGAGAGCGAAAAAGGCAATCACGGCAACATAGACCACGGTGAGCGCCATGTATGCCAAAAGTTGATTCGCAATCAGGTGCCAGAATCGGGGCTTGATGAGGCTCCAGACGAACCCAAGCGTGATGGGCTGTTTGCCTTCCAAAATGTATGGCAGTACAGCGGTGGTCGCCGCCGACTGAAGCATCGGCGCGACCATAAAGAACGGATAAATCAAGCAAAGGCTCCCGTACTCCAGAAACATCACACCGAGAAACTCGGCACCTGGAGCTTCAGAACTGAAAATTCCCCCCGACTGCCACTCCAGATAAGCGACTGGGAATAGCGTGAGCAAGCTCAGAATCGCAGGGATGATGTAAATCCAGACCGAGATGCGCACGAGCGGGGCAAAGCGTTCACGATAGATGGCGACCGCATCGTCCATCATCTCGAACGGAGTCATCGGACGCACCATCAGGCGGAAGCGCGACTGCAGTAGCCCTGCCTCCGTCTCTTGTGTGCGCCAATCGCCAACGCGAACGAACTCGCCTGTCTGGTTCACGCTTTTAAGGATACTTCAGCTGGCAGGCGATTCCTACTTCGCCCGTTCGATAATTGCCTGCGCATCGCGTGCAATCTGGGGATTGAGGATGCCTTCAGGCTCACGCCCCTCGCGAATGCAGGCGAGGAAATATTCGGCGGGGTTGCTTGCACCTGCTGGCAGTGGGTTCGGCTCGATCAGTTCGGGTTGGCTCCCGCGCCGATGAACGCGCAGCTTGCCATCGATGACGCCCACCGTCGCCTCCGTGCCGTAGACAATCGGGTTTGGTGCGCCGTCCGTGCCGATTTGCGACCAAGTCGCCTCCAGCACCGCCACCGCCTTCGGATAGCGCACCACCACGACCGCGTTATCGTCGGCAATCGGGTAGTCTTTCGTGAGGTTCCCGCGCGTCGCCAGCACGGTGTCAGGGTTGCCAAACAGGGCGACACTCATCACCGCACCGTAGCAAGCGAAGTCGGCAAGTGCGCCTGCCCCGTTGCGCTCCTCATCGTAGAGCCACTCCACGAAGTAGGGGTCACACCCGATTTCGCGCGGTCCAGCGTGTCCTGCGCGGTATCGGAACTCGAATATCTGCCCGAACTCGCCTGCTTGGGCACGGCTCAGCAGGTCGTGAATCGCAGGGTTCCAGCGCGTGGGCCAGTTGACCATTAGGAGTTTACCTGTGGCGCGCTGAGTAGCGAGCATTCGGTCGGCATCGGCGAGCGTGGCGGACATCGGCTTCTCCACCATCACATGCGCGCCCCGTTCCATCGCGCAGATTGCAATCTCGGCGCTGGTGCGGTTATCGGCACACGCCAGCACCACATCAGGGCGTACTTCGCTCAACATCGTCTCCCAGTCGGTGTAGGCGCGTTGAAACCGCTCCTTAGCCTTTTCTAACAGGGGCGTGCTATCGGCGACAGCGGTGAACTCTACATCGGGTTGGCGTGCCCAAGTTTCCAACAAACTCCACACATGCCCGTGGGTTAGCCCAGCAACGGCGAATCGTATCATGGTCTTTTTCTCCCGACGGGAAGAGTTTTTGGGTGCGTTGGGGGATTCCTGCTCGTGCACTGTCATTCTGAGCAAAGTGAAATTCCACACCGCACGACTATCCCTCTCCCCACATTCAGCTTACTGCACGCCAGTTTCCCGATCTTGTGCTTGAAGTTGCTTCCATTTAGAAGGGCAGACACGGAGGTCTGCCCCTACAGTCAAAGCGATTGAGTAAGGGGCACACCCCCGTATGCGCCATTTGTCTGTTCTCCCGCAAAGTCGTACAGTAAGGTCTCAGGGGAGAACGCCACTGTCATACCTGCACTGGCTCAGCGGTTTGTTGGGGCAGACGCTCCGCCATGCCCTTCTCAGCGTCCACCAGTGCAATCGGCAGAACCTCGTCCATATGGCGCACAAGGTGGAAGGTCATCTGGTGGCGCACATGGTCGGGAATATCGTCCAAGTCGGGTTCGTTCTCGCTGGGCAGGATGACCTCGTAGATGCCCGCTCGGTGCGCCGAGATGACCTTCTCCTTGATACCCCCGACGGGCAACACGCGTCCGCGCAGGGTAATCTCGCCCGTCATCGCCACATCGCGTCGCACAGGTCGCCCGGAGATTGCCGAAGCGAGCGCCGTCGCCATCGTAATCCCTGCCGAGGGACCATCCTTCGGGATTGCGCCTTCGGGCACATGGATATGCACATCGTAGCGTCGGTTGAACTCAGGGTCTGAGCCGAGTTGAGACGCCCGCGAGCGCACATAGGTCATCGCCGCTTGCGCCGACTCTTTCATCACCTCGCCGAGCTGACCCGTCAGAATGAGTTTGCCGTCACCGGGCACAAGCGCGACCTCCACCGCCATCACATCGCCCCCGAACTCGGTGTAGGCTAAGCCCATCGCCACGCCCACTTCGTCCTTCTCTTCCTTCGTGCCGAATCGGTAGCGGGGCTTGCCGAGATACTCGGTCAGGTCATTCACATCGACTGTGACCTGCTCCACCTCGCCCCCTGCGACGCGCTTTGCGACCTTTCGGCAGATTGTCGCCAACTCACGCTCCAAGTTGCGCACGCCCGACTCGCGGGTGTACTGGCGGATAATCTGCAGGAGTGCGTCGTCGGTAATCGTGAGTTGCTCGGCGGCTAGCCCGTGTCGTTCCAGCACTCGAGGTACCAAGTAGCCCTTGGCGATATGGAGCTTCTCGTCCTCGGTGTAGCCCGAGAACGGGATAATCTCCATTCGGTCGCGCAAAGGCGCAGGGATGGTCTCCAGCGTGTTCGCCGTCGTGATGAACATCACATTCGACAGGTCGAACGGCACCTCCAGGTAGTGGTCGGAGAATCGGTCGTTCTGTTCGGGGTCGAGCGCTTCCAGCAGGGCGGAAGTGGGGTCGCCTCGGAAGTCATAGCCGAGTTTGTCGATCTCGTCGAGCATGAACACGGGGTTGCGTGTGCCTGCTTGGCGTAGCCCTTGAATAATGCGTCCGGGCATCGCGCCGATGTAGGTGCGTCGGTGCCCGCGTATCTCCGCCTCGTCACGCACGCCTCCAAGCGAAACTCGAATGAAGTTGCGTCCCAAAGCACGCGCGATTGAACGCCCAAGCGAAGTCTTGCCCACGCCAGGTGGTCCTACAAAGCATAGAATCGGTCCCTTTAGCGAGCCAGCGAGTTTGCGCACCGCCAAGAACTCCAGCACGCGCTCCTTGACCTTCTTCAGCCCGTAGTGGTCTTCGTTCAGGATGCGCTCTGCCTCAGCGATGTCCACGCGGTCTTCGGTCTCCTTATTCCAAGGCAGGGACAGAAGCACATCGAGATAGGTACGAATGACCGACGCTTCGGGCGAAGCGAAGGGCATCTTCTCAAGGCGGTCGACCTCTTTCAGGGCGCGCTCGGCGGTTTCTTCGGGCATCCCCGATTCGGCAATCCGCTTGCGATACTCTTCCACTTCCGAGAACCGCTCGTCGTGTTCACCCAGCTCGCGCTGGATAATCTTGAGCTGTTCGCGTAGATAGTACTCGCGCTGAGTGTCGCCCAGCTCTTGGTCGACTCGGTCGCGGATGCGCTGTTGGAGTTCAATCACTTCCAGTTCACGGCGAAGCACTCGAACTAACTGCTCCAACCGCTCTTGGACATTGAGTGCTTCCAGAATCGCTTGCTTGTCGGTGAACTTGATTGGTGCGAAGTGGGCAATTGTGTCCGCCAGGCGTCCGGGCTGATTGATGTATTCCACCGTAGCGACCACTTCGGGCGGGATACCGCGCTCGTAGGAGGCTATCGCCTCAAACAGCTCGGTGGCGGTGCGCATCAGCGCTTCGATGGTGGCGGTCACGCGCGTCTCTTTGGCAGGAATAGGTTTGATATGTGCCACCAAGAACTCTTCGCCTTCCTCGAACTTCACCAGTTGGGCGCGTGCAATCCCCCGAAACACGATGCGCATCGTGTTGTCGGGCACATGAATTGCCTGAAGAATCTCAGCGACCGTGCCGACGGTGTAGAGGTCCTCCTCGCCCGGCTCTTCCACCGTCACATCGCGCTGGGTGAGCAGGAGCATCATCTTATGAGTCGTCACGGCATGCTGAACGGCACGGAGCGACTTCTCACGCCCTACCAACACAGGCGCCAGCGTGTTCGGAAAATAGACATTATCCCGAACGGGCAATATCGGGAGTACCTCCGGGATTTCAGGACGGCGTTTGCGCGACGCTACTCGACTGCGCTGACGCCGTTTCGGAGTCGGTTCAGTTGCAGGTGTCTCTTCGGTCGTTTTTCGTCTTGGCATCGATTCACCTCTGCTCAGTATATCGCTTCGCTACTCAATACGAGCGTAGGAAAGCTTTCAGTTCCCATTTCGCCCCCCGTGCCGAAATTCCTGCAGGAAACAAGCCGTTCCTGTCGAAAAAGTACCTGCTATGCGACACACAGCAGTACGACAACGAGGACGGGTTTCGTGGTGGCTGATTGCGGGCATAGGCTGTCTCGGTGTTGTGGGATTGTGCCTTGCCTTCACTTTCGTCGGAGTTCGTCAGTTTCAATCCACTTTCGGGGAGACTATCGCTCAAGCGGCGGAGATGGAACAGAAGATTCGCCCGCGCCTTGCGAGCATCTATGACGCTATTCAGCAGTACGCCCAAGAGAACAACGGCAACTATCCCCCCAATCTCAACGCCTTAGTGCCGAAGTATCTCACACAAGAGGCTCTTGCCCCTATCCAGATGAGCAACGGCACCGAAGTGAAGATTGTTTACAAACGCCCAGCCAAAGATGCGGGCGAGGACACGGTCATTCTGGAACACGACCCGCCGATTCGCATCGTGGTCACAGTGTTCGGTGAAACGGCGGAGACGCTCCAGACGCTTCAGGTGCGCAAGGATGGGCGCATCACCACGAAGCAGGAGACCATCGCTAACCAAGAGCGTGGGCGCGTGCCCCAACCCGAAACAGGCACGAATTAGTTCGCGTCCAAGCCCAAACTGGGCTGAGCATAGTTGCTGGGCTGAAGTCCCAAGTGTTGCCACGCTTTCGGGGTCGCAACGCGCCCACGCGGGGTACGCTGGAGAAAGCCCAACTGCATTAGGAACGGCTCATACATATCCTCAATCGTGCCTGGGTCTTCCTGTACCGACGCTGAGAGGGTATCCAGCCCGACTGGACCGCCCCCGAACTTCTCGATGAGCGTGCGTAGGATTTTATGATCCATCTCGTCCAAGCCGAGCGGGTCAACACCCAACCGAGCGAGCGCATCTTGGGTGATTTCGAGCGTGATGTGCCCGCCCCCCAACACTTGGGCGAAGTCGCGCACACGCCGTAGCAAACGGTTGGCGATTCGGGGCGTGCCCCGTGAGCGCGTGGCGATTTCCTGCACTGCAGGCTCGTCGATTGCCACCTGCAAGATGCGCGCCGAGCGACGAATAATCTGCGCCAGCTCTTCAGGCGTGTAGAGGTTGAAGTAGTGCACAATCCCGAAGCGGTCGCGCAGGGGCGAGGTAAGCAGCCCTGCACGCGTGGTCGCCCCCACCACCGTGAAGGCGGGCAGGTCAAGCCGTATCGAGCGCGCACCTGCACCTTTGCCCAGCACGATATCGATCTGAAAATCTTCCATCGCAGGGTAGAGCACTTCCTCCACCGCTCGGCTTAGGCGGTGAATCTCGTCAATAAACAGTACCTGCCCCGACTCCATACTGGTCAAAATCGCAGCGAGGTCGCCTGGACGCTCGATAGCAGGACCGGAAGTGATATGAATCGGCACGCCCATTTCGTTGGCGATAATCGTTGCGATGGTGGTCTTGCCAAGTCCGGGCGGTCCAAACAACAACACATGATCAAGCGGTTCGCCCCGTCCGCGCGCCGCTTGGATGAAGATGCTCAGGTTCTCTTTCAGTTGCTGTTGCCCGATGAACTCGGCAAGTCGGCGTGGGCGCAGGCTCGCCTCGGTCTCCAGCTCTTCCCGATGGCGTACAGGGTCTACAACGCGTCCGTGTGGTTCGAGGACACTCACTATCCAAAGTGTACCTGATTGAGGTATAATCACAGCGGAGGCTTATGGCTACCGATGTTAGAAACACCCGTTCGTACCGAGCGTTCCCGCTTTGAAACGATTGCCGAGAAGGTCGAGCGCGGGGAGCGACTGACCTTCGAAGACGGTGTCGCTCTGTTCCACCACCCCAACATCACCGAGATTGGCGCACTGGCACACCATGTGCGCATGCGCAAAAACCCCAACCCGTATGTGACCTATGTCATCGGGCGCATCATTAACTACACGAATGTGTGCTGGGTGCGGTGCAAGTTCTGTGCCTTCTATCGCCCGCCCGGACATGAAGAAGGCTACCTGCTCTCGGACGAAGAAATCCTGCAAAAGATCGACGAGCTGGTGCAACAGGGGGGCGTCGAAGCACTCATTCAGGGGGGACTGAACCCGAAACTGAAAATCGACTATTACGAGCGGCTGTTCCGCCTCATCAAGCAACACTATCCGCAGGTGATTATTCACGGGCTGTCGCCTGCCGAAATCCTCTACATCGCCCACATCTCGCGCTTGAGCGTGCGCGACTGCCTGATACGCCTGAAGGAAGCGGGGCTGAACTCAGTGCCTGGTGCGGGGGGCGAGATTCTGGTCGACCGCGTGCGCAAGGAGATTGCCCAGTTCAAAGACACTACGCAGGAGTGGCTCGACTTTATGCGCGAAGTCCATCAACTGGGTCTGCGCAGTACTGCCAGTATGATGTATGGGCATGTGGAGACCCTCGAAGAGCGCGTGGAGCACCTAATCCGAATCCGCGAACTGCAGGACGAGACGGGCGGATTCACAGCGTTCGTCTGCTGGAACTTCCAGCCTGAAGGGACTGACCTGCCTCACATCGAGAAGGCAACCCCGATTGAGTACCTGCGCACGGTGGCGATTGCGCGCCTGATGTTGGACAACTTCGACCACCTGCAGGCGAGCATCCTCACGCAAGGACCCAAGATTGCCCAAGTCGCCCTACGCTACGGTGTGGACGATATGGGTTCCACGATGATCGAAGAGAATGTGGTCTCGGCACAAGGCTCGAAGTTCATCTTGAGTGCGAGCGAAATCGAGCGCGTGATACGGGGCGCAGGCTTCATCCCCAAACGGCGCAACACCCGCTACGAGATTTTGGACTGATCATCCGTGTCTTCACCCTAAACCACCCCTTCGTCACCCTGAGCGTAGCGAAGGGTCTGGGATTCTTCGCTTCGCTCAGAATGACGAATTACTTGCTCAAGCAGTGGGGACGGGCGTCTCTTCCTCTTCGATTTCGCCCTCCATCGCCTGCACCTTGCGCAACGCCACCACCGCTACTTCAATCTGGTCGTCGGTCGGCTCGCGCGTGGTCAGGTACTGAGTCCACAAGCCTGGCGCCAACAGCACGCGCGTCAGGAACCCCTTCTTGAACATCCCTGCGAGCCGAATCACCTCATAAGTGGTGCTGGCAATCACGGGCAGGAGCGCGATATGCATCGGGATACGAATATAAGCAGGTGGGCGCCCCAGAAAGGCGAACACGAAGATACTCAATATCAGCACCAACAACACGAAGCTGGTTCCGCATCGCGGGTGGAGCCGTGTTTGGGCGCGCGCCGTCTCCACTGTCACAGGCAAACCCTCCTCTAAGGCGTTGATCGCCTTATGTTCTGCGCCGTGATATTGGAACACGCGCCGAATGTCAGGCATCAAGCCGATCAGCCCCACATACGCCAGAAAAATCGCAATCCGAAGCGTACCATCAATCAAGTTGCGCTCCACACTGCCCCATCCCTCCCGCGCAAGCCAGTCAGTGAGCAGGGTCGGTATCACAAAAAAGAGCAAGATGCCTATCCCGAAGCCGACCAGCGCCGACGCGCCAATCGCAATATCCTGCACAGACTTGGAAGGAGGCTTCTGGTTGGGATCGTTCTGCAGTTGAACTTGGCTGGAGAAGTGGAGGGCGCGAATGCCCAACGCCAGCGCATCGATGAGCATCAACACCCCACGCAAGAACGGCTTATTCAGAAACTGGAACTTACCGACAATCGTCTTGCTGAGCGGTTCGGCACGGACAATAATTGAGCCATCGGGTGCGCGACAGGCGACAGCAAAGTTGTGGGGACTGCGCATCATCACGCCTTCGATGACCGCCTGTCCCCCATAGCGCCAGTAGCGTTTCTCGGTCTGGCTCATCGCTGATAGTTTTGGTACTTGCGCTTGAACCGCTCCACGCGCCCTTCGGTGTCGACCACGCGCCGAGTGCCCTCACCTGTGAACACCGGATGGCACGACGCGCAAATCTCGACCCGAATCTCGGGCTTGGTCGAGAGCGTTTCGAAGCTGTTTCCGCAAGCGCAGTACGCCCTTGCGACCACATAGTTGGGATGGATACCCTGCTTCATCGTCTTTTTACCTCCGTAATCGGGTAGATTATACCTGCTCTCGCCGATAATTGGAGATAGGACGATGAGATGCCGAACAGGTGTATGGCTATTGGGGCTGGTTCTGCTTGCGGGATGCGGTGGGGCAGGGAAGGAAACCGCAAGCAACACGGTCTGTTCGCCTGACACTTTCACGCCCAACTATGTGCGCAACTTAGAGCGACTGCTCCACTGGGAACGGTTCCCTGTGAATGTCTACTTCGAGCGCGACGAGAACTACACCCCCGCCCTTGAGAGTATTGCCTTAGAAGGGTTCAACCAGTGGATGGAGGCGACAGGCAACCGTGTGGAGTATCAGCTGGTGCGCCGACGCGAAGATGCCCAGATTATCGTGAAGTTCGACCCCACCACACGCAACGGGCTGACCACCTATACTTTCTACCCCAGCAATGGGCGATTAGTCCGAGCAGAGGTCTCGATTGGCACGCAAAGCCCGCGAATGGTCGATATTCGGAGTGTCTCGGCGCATGAATTCGGGCACGCCATCGGTATCGGTGGGCACAGTCCGTTCCCTGAAGATATGATGTTCGCCACTTTCGTGTCGGGTGTGCCTCTGATTGTGAGCGAGCGCGACTTGAACACGGTTCGGGTCGCCTACTGCGACCTGTTTCTCAACCGCTCACGCTCCGCTCCCGACCCTGACGAACCGACCGTCCAGTGGACGATTCACTGCGATTGCGGTGGCAATTAGCCCGTAAATTCCCCATGTTTCGGGAACCTAACTCCTTGCAATTCTGTCAAAATGGGGTATAATGGAGTATCATGCCTTTGCGGCAGGCTACTCACACTCTTATAGGAGGTCATGATATGATGCACAGACGGAAGGGTTTTACCCTGATTGAGCTGTTGGTTGTTATCGCAATTATCGCCATCTTAGCGGCGATTCTGTTCCCTGTGTTTGCCCAGGCGCGCGACAAGGCACGCCAGACGACCTGTACGAGCAACACCAAGCAGATTGGCTTGGCGTTCATGATGTACATCAACGACTACGATGAGACCTTCCCCTTGGGCTTCGGTCGCGCTGGAGGTACGGGGGCTTGGTACTGGAACTTCTATCATGCAGCACCCTACAACTGGCGTCCCAGCGTTCCACCAAGCGACCCTCGCTATGCCTCCTACCTTGTGCACTGGTCGCACACCATTCAGCCGTATGTGAAGAACTACGGTCTGTATGAATGTCCTTCATGCCCTCCGCGCCAGTTGAACATCCCTTCTGACTACGCGAACGCCCTGACCCGCCCTGCGAAGGTGGCGTACACCTATAACGGTCTGCTTCATGGATTGTCCCAAGCGCGAATTGCGAACGCTTCCAAACTGCCTTTGGCTTGGGAAGGGCGTGGAAAAGCGAGCGTCGAAGGTTTCGCCCTCACAAACCCTGCCCTGATGTGTAATGACCCCAGCCGTCCGTGTACCTACTTCAGCTGCACCTTTGGCAATCCGGGCAACGCTTACCCGACAGGAGCGATGTTCGTGTTGGATGGCCCGATGTGGATTCACTCCAACGGTGCGCTATTTGTGCATGCGGACGGTTCGGCGAAGTGGCGCCGACTGGGAGCGCAGATTGCGCCCGCCAATACCGACTGGCGCGTAGACCCCTACACAGGCTACGACAACCAGGGTTATCCGGGCTTCTACTGGTGGGATGGCTGCAACCCGTGGCTATTCCGACCTGACTACGACTTTAGCCTGTAAACCCATTTCGCAAGGGGAGGGGGATAGCCCCTCCCCGTTTTCGTCTTCTAACAGGAGGTACTATGAAACAAGAGATTTCCACAGGCACAGCAATTGCGATTATCGCAATTGCTGTCGTGATATTGGGTGTAGCGATTTACTGGTTCCTCATGCGCCCTGAGAGTGCGCCTCCACCCCCTTCGTCAGCAGGAGCACCTTCTACGATGCCCCCCGCTGCGCCACCCACACAACCCGGACAAGCAGGACAAGGGGCACAAATGATGGAGCCGACTTTCTAACCCCTTGAAATTACCTGCAAGCGTTAGGTATTATAGTGTTGTGCAGATGACTGCACCAACTACATTACGAGGAGGTCACATATGAAGAAGTGGATGATGTTCGGTCTTTCGCTGATCGCTATCAGCGCGATGCTCACTCTGAGCGCGTGCGGTGGTCAGCAGGAGTCGACAGAAGGCACTGCGCCCGCTACGACCACGGAGGGTAGCGCACCTGCTGCTCCCCAACCATCGGGCGAGACGACCACCCCTGCTGAGGGCGGAGCCGGAACTGGCGGAGCCGAGTCGGGCGGTGGAGCTGGCGGTCAATAAGCTCAACGACTCCACATTTCTCAATCGGGGGCTGTGCTATACGCATAGCCCCTCTGATATTAACACATAACCCAACTTTCCTGTCGATACCGATGAGGGTGTCACAGAGGAAAGGTGTACTGAGGCGAAATCGCTCCCCCATCCGTCACCCCGAGCAAATCGAAGGGTCTCTATGTCGCCCCTGTTGAGATTCTTCGCCTTCGGCTCAGAATGACGAGAGAGGGGCAACAGCAAAGTTGTGGTATAATAGAGCGTATGATGCAGTGAAACCATGTCGAGGTCGACAGGAGGTAAGAGTCATGCACAAGTCGAGAGGGTTTACTCTGATAGAACTGCTGGTTGTCATAGCGATTATCGCCATTTTGGCGGCAATCCTGTTCCCTGTCTTTGCGAACGCTCGCGAAAAAGCGCGCCAAACGACCTGCACGAGTAATATAAAGCAACTGACCTCTGCTTACCTAATGTACATCAACGATTACGAAGAGACACTTCCGATAGGCTTTCCTAATATCGGTGGGTCATGGGTTTCAGGGCTCTATGTGGATATGCCTGCGGATTTGCGCTTCGCTGAGGCAGACCAGCCTGCTTTAGTCACTGCCTTCAGGTCCGTCTGGGGGAATGCGCTCCTACCCTACATTAAGAATGCCCAGGTCTTTCGCTGTCCTTCTGGCACTCTTCAGACCATTTACTACAGCCGACCTGGAGGTCCTCAACCGTTCGAGGTTTCCTATACCTATAACGCCGTTCTGCACACGATATCCATCGCTCAGGTGACACATCCTGCGCATGTGCCTATCTTTTGGGAAGGACAAGGTAAAGTGGCGTTGGGCGGCGCATCGATTGGCAATCCCAGTCTAAATTGCAATCAGCAGAATTTGCCCTGTCGGTACAATGGTTGTCCCGAAGACGGCTCTGACGCTTATCCTCAGGGAACCTCATTTCGTCCGCGTGCGACGATGTGGATTCACTCCAACGGCGCCCTCTTCGCCTTCACGGACGGACATGTCAAGTGGAGACGCTTGGGAGCGAACACAGTAACAGACTATCGAATCGACCCCTTTACCTCCTATAACTCGCAGGGAATACCCACGAACTTTTGGGCGAATCGTGAGGGATGCCGCCACGCATGGCTCTTCCGTCCCGACTTTGACCCTGCCGAATAGCCTGAACTATCTCAACTTGCCCACGCTCTCGTCTTTCTGGGGGAAGCGAAAGGTCTAAGGCTTTTCACTTCCCCCCAGTCTAACGAGAGAAAGCGTGAGAACGTAAAAATTGACTCAAGGTAGCCAATAAGTGCCTTCAAAGCGCAAATATGCATCTCCAGTCAGAGCGATTGGCTTGCCTGGAGACCATCGAATCCGTAATGTGCCCCCCTTTGAGTGAACTTCGACCGAATTGGCGACCCAGCCTGCTTGGTGTGCCAAAACCGCCACCGCACACGCTCCACTGCCACATCCAAGCGTCTCACCGACCCCACGCTCCCAAATTCGGATACGAATGGTGTCGGGGGACTCGATGAACGCCCACAAGACGCTGGTTCGCTCAGGGAAAATCGGGTGCGTCTCCAAGCGGGGGCTAACTGTGAAGAACACCTCATCGCTGGGGAGCCGTTCGACAAACAGCACTGTATGCGTTGTGCCTGTGTTGACCGAGTTGATGCGCCATTCGCGCTCTGCAATTGTAATCGGGTAGTCTTCCACGCGCTCGCCCTCCACCAGCACAGGAATCGCACGCGGGTGGAATTGGGGCGGTGGAAGGTGGATTTCCACCTGACGAACATTCTCGCCCTCTAAGTGCAACTTCACAGGCACTCTTCGCCCGCCCCGTGCTTCGATCTCAAACTCGGTGGTCTCTACATAGCCCAGTTCGTAGGCGAGCCGTGCGGTACAGCGCAAGCCGTTCCCACAGAAGTCTTCCGTGCCGTCAGGATTGAACATTCGCATACGAATAGATGCGTTCTGCCCACGCCCCAGCACCAGCAAGCCATCCGAGCCGACCCCGCGCGGGCGATGACAGAGAACCTGTGCCAACTGCTCCAGTGAGAGCGATACCCCCTCCAATACACTCTCTTGCACCAGCACGAAGTCGTTGCCCGTGCCCTCGACCTTGTAGAACGGAAGTGCCAACTCGTTCACTTCTGGCGCAGTGCCTCCTTCACCTCGCGCTCGAACTCTTGATAGGAACGCTTGCCCGACCACGCCTTCAGTCGCTTGCCCGACTTGGAATAGATATAGGTGCGTGGAATCTCACCTCGCCAAGGGCGATCGAAGCGGTCGGCAAACTGATTGGGGTCTTGCTGAAGAATCAGCACAGGGAAGTTGATGCGATACTGTCGGACGACAGGGGGCACAACGCGGTCTGCCTCTTCAGGGTCATCCATCGAGACCGCAAGGATTTCCAAGCCCTGCTTGCGATAGTTGTTGTAAAGGCGCACCATATCGGGCAGTTCTTCACGGCAGGGGTCGCACCAAGTCGCCCACAGGTTCACAATCACGACCTTGCCCTTGAGCCGTTGGATGCGCCGTTGGAGGTCGCTTGCATTCGTGCGAGGCAGGGTCGAATCGGCAATCATCGAAGTCGTCATACACACCAGAGCCAGTCCCAAAAACAGCCGTGTCCAAACCTTCATTCTTCTCACCTTGGCATACTATACCCTCGAACCGTCGCAGGTATAATCCCGCCGAGCGTTGTTATGGGAGACCACGCACACAGCCTCGCAGAGAGCATTCTCTTAGTGATCGGCGTCAGTATCGTGGTGGTGGCGCTGTTCCAGCGTCTGCGTATCCCTGCAATCGTTGGTTTCATTCTGACAGGTGCGCTCATCGGTCCCTATGGCTTACGGCTGGTGGGCGAAGCAGAAGCGATTCAACTGCTTGCCGAAGTGGGGGTGGTGTTGCTTCTGTTCTCGCTGGGGGTAGAGTTCTCGATCGACAGGCTCATCCAGATGCGCCACTATGTGCTTCGGGGAGGCATCGCGCAAGTGCTGGCGACGATGGCGGTCTGTGCGATTGGCTCAGGATTGCTGGGGTTCAGCCTCATTCAATCTCTGGCGCTGGGCATGATTATCAGCCTGAGCAGTACGGCGGTCGGGGTCAAACTGCTCAAACAGCGCAACGAGCTCGATAGCACTCACGGGCGATTCACAGTCGGGGTTCTGCTGTTTCAGGATGTGATGGCGCCCCTCTTTATGGCGATGTTCCCCTTGCTCACACGGTTCGAGAGTGAAGGCGTCTCGGTGCTCCTGCTCAAAATCCCGCTGACGGTCGGCGGGGTGCTGGTCGTCTACTTTTTGGCGAAGGCGGTCATCCCAACGCTCCTGCGCTGGCTGATGGCGTCCGAAACGCGCGAAGTGCCTGTGCTGGCGTCGATATTCGTCGCGCTCCTGATGAGTTATATCACCCAGCAGTTGGGGCTATCGCCTGCACTGGGGGCGTTCGTGGCAGGCGTGATTATCTCCGAGACGCCCTACAGCCACCAGATTACCGCCAATATTGTGCCTTTCCGCGATAGTTTCCTTGCGCTCTTTTTCATCTCGGTGGGAATGCTGATAGACCTGCCCTATGTGCAGGAGAACTGGCTGAATGTGGTGGGCTGGACGGTGCTGGTGATGACGCTCAAGACGCTGATTGTGATGGCGATTGCCTCGCTGATTCGGCGCCCGCTCCGAGTGGGGCTACTGGGGGGGCTGGTGTTGGCGAACATCGGGGAGTTCTCCTTCGTGTTGATGAGCCAAGCGCGCGGGTTCCAGATTTTCCCCGACGACCTGCTGAACGGGCTGGTGGCAGGCACTTCACTGAGCATCCTGCTGACGCCCCTGCTTCTGGCTGGGGGGTATCGGCTTCTCCTGCGTTTTGCAGGTCGCCCAAGCCTACGTGCGCGAAGACCGCTCGGCTCGCATCACAAGACGCTCGAAGACCATATCATCATCGTCGGTTTCGGACTCAACGGGCGCAACTTGGCAACCCTGCTCAAAGAGATTGGTGTGCCCTTCGTGGTGGTGGAGTTGAACGGCGCGCTGGTGCGGGAAGCCCAAAAGATGGGGATTCCCGTAGTCTATGGCGACGCGGTACAGCCCGAAGTGCTGGAGGCGGCGGGAATCGAGCATGCACGGGCAGTGGTGTTTGCGATGTCGGACCCCATCAGCACGCGCTATGCGGTGCAAACGGCGCGCCACCTGAACCCGACGGTCTATATCGTGGCGCGCACGCGCTATGTGTCCGAGATTGAGCCACTCTACTCGGCGGGCGCGACCGATGTCATCCCTGAAGAGTTCGAGACTTTCATCGAGATTGCAGGGCGCGTGATGCGTCTGTTAGGCGTCGACAACGAGAAACGGCTCGCCCTGATGAACCAGTGCCGAGCGCGCCACTACCAGATGCTCCAAGAGACGCAGGAAGG